>ERZ894199.86-NODE-86-length-48077-cov-27.829037_pt1 | contig 48077 bp, 46 predicted proteins | sample MGYA00380285_ERZ894199 | MGnify/ENA primary metagenome ERZ894199 (study PRJEB32331, sample SAMN06328447) | human gut metagenome | biome: human gut microbiome; feature: stool | host: Homo sapiens | collected 2012-01-17 ... | reverse complement strand
CATCACCAATTTTAATTTTTGGTGTGCTAGAATCAGAAAGCTCGATTGCCATTTCACCTTTAAGCAACACCTTATCAGATGAAGCCCATGTGACACTTGTATCATTACAAAGGACAATCCTTGTATTTAAAACATTGTTTGCCATGTTAATATTCTCCTTTAATCAAATAAGGAGGAGAAGCTATGTAGCCCCCTCCTCCATTTATAATATTAATATCATTGTAGTCACTACCTATGCAGTAATATTTCAAATCGTCATCGCTCCAACGATAAGTTTTATTCTCTGCCGTAGCAACATAAATTTTTGATGCACTACCAATATTTGGAAATGCATATTTCGTACCCTTCGTTACAATTGGTGATTCATTTAGTTCTTCCCATACTCCGTTATTATAAAAACAAAGAGTATTTGGCAATAACAAATACAATTTATTTGCTAAAGGTGCGAGAGGAAGATCATTTACCACCAAAAAATCTGAAGATATAGGATTTCGCGAAGTCGCTGAATCCTTATAAAAGTTCCCCGTATCTCTACAGAAAATTAATTGACCATCTGTAATGGGGACATCTTTTAGTTTGGATTCAGATACCTCTGTTAAAGATAAAAATGCCATTATAACCTCCTAGATATCCCATTAGCCGATACGGATAACTTAGGCAATTTCAGCCCAAGTAACAGCACCTTCTACAACCTTTACTCTTGTATCCATTGCTCCGTTTAAACCATCGGCATAAGCCTTTGCATCGGATAATGCTTTGTTTGCTTTTGACTGAGCATCGGTAGCTGCCGCTGTAATTGCCTCCTGCTTTGCTGTTGCAATAGCTCCTGTTAATTCAGTAACTTTTCCATCAATCTGATCTTTATTATAGTAATTCTCAAGAGACTTCGTAATTTCACTAAACTTATTATTGATTGCCTTTGTAACAGATTCTGTTGTTGCATATGCAGATAAATCAATTGTAAAGCCTAACAGCTCCCATCCCTCGCCAGTGTAAACGTACTCTTTGCCGTCATCAGAAGTATGATAAACATCACCGACAATCATACCTTCGATAGCATCTAAAGCAACTTTGTTATCAAGAGAACCTTTAAACTTAAATACAGAAGCAACTTTTGCATCAATCTGCTTCTGTAATTCGGTCTTTGCTTCGTTTACCTTATTAGTTGCATCTGTTGCAGCTGTCTCCGTTGCAGACTTAATAGCCTCCTCTTTAGCCTTATCAATTTTTGTCTGTACCTGGTCAGCTGTTCCCATACCTTCCAACTTCTTTGCAAGATATGCTTTGATAGCTGCCTGAGTAGCTACTTTTGCATCATTAGCCGTGTCATCCCCAATCTCGCCAACTGTACCAACTGCAATATCTACATAATCTACTCCTGTGTATAATTTTGCAGAAAAATCAGGAAACACATATACAACACCCTGAGACGGAGCAGTAGGTAAAGAAGTAACTTTCTCGAACTTCTGGCTATATACTTTATCGCCTTTAAAAATCTGTCCATCGGCAAAATACAAAGTATCATTATCTTTTGCCTGTAATGCCTGATAATTTGCAAGTGTACCAAATTTAAAATTTACAATGTTATTCATAGATAAAATCTCCTTTAATTTTGTTTTTTTCATTATTCAGTTTTAAAATTCAGTCCAAGTGAATCCAGAACCTGTATTTGAAATTACAGGTTCTACAACGAATGAAGATGCGCCCTGCTGTACTGTGTAAGGATAATACTTACCATCAGCAGAATTTTTGATTGAAATAGGTTGTCCTGCATAAGTGTCAGAACTTTTATTTAATTCAGTAACTGCATCTTCTGTGCTCGTAAATGTACGAACCCTTGATCTGATTTTCTGCTGAGTTTTATCATCTTTGATATAAATCAGCTCGGAAGTATCTTTGGTCAGTACAAGGTCACGTTCGTCTAATGTACCACTTTCAACAGCAGTATCAATGTTATTCGCATTACCGTAACCAAACTTCATATCAGCCATGTTTTTTTGCCTCCTTTCATTAAATTAGAATTCGACAACCTTAATGGTCTTACCCTGACCTGATGGATCATCACCATTTGCGATATAAACTTTATCACCAATAGCGACACCACCTTTTGACAGTTGTAAATAGCCATCCTTATAAACAAGATTGTCAATATGATTATCGTCAACTGCCTGAATCAAATCTGCCAACTGTTTTGCTTGTGCGTCAGCCTTCAGCAATCTTTGATCAATAGCACTTAACGCATCATCTGGAATTAAATCGCTCCATGCTGTAAGCGGAACAATATGGATATATGTTGATGTTGTGTGTCTTACACGTTGCGTAATAACACCATCTTCACCCATTTCATTTTTAAAAAATGTAAGCTGTACTTCTACATCACCAGGCTCTTTTGTGAACTCTGTATCGAATGGAAGTTTATATTCAAGCATGTCCTTATATAATTCGTCTGTCAGTTCTAACATTACAGTTTTATATGCTTTACTTACAGGTAATTTATACTCAAGTAAAACACTATAAGAAGACATATCTTCACCTTTATATGTCTGACTAACAAGGAAGTGCAATGAATCTACTAATTTATTTCTCTGAACAATTCTTTCTCTGACAGACACTATAAGCTCGTTTGTATCTTTAACAAGAATCGTATACATTACTGTTCACCTACTTTCTCTTTGGCTGTAATATACTCGTAGTCTTTCTGAGAAATCACGCCTTTATTTTTTAATTCATCTAATTTAAAAAGAGCTATCTTCCCACTGGAAAATAGCCTTTGTAAACTCTCTACAAATTCAGTTGTCATAAAACTCCTCCCGTTATTAAATCAAGAGTATAAGCATCAATGATTTCTTGAGGTGTTTTCATATTTAAAGTTCTTAATTTGTTGTATTCATACACATCAATCTCAACCAATGACACTGTATCAACATCTTGTTTTTTTATAGACGGAAAAACATCAACATGCCAAAAATATTCACCGTCAGAAGACATAACTCCTTCGGCTTCATTTATTGGACATGTAAGCATAACATCATGCTTTGCTTGATATTTAATCCATATAGGATGGTTTAGGAGGTCAATTATTTTTCCGTCTTTTATTACTTTGTAAAACATGTTTTTCCTCCATGATAAAAAGGGTAGGAGAGTATCCTACCCTTAATTATTTAAAATGAAAATTCCACTACAATTCCGTAAGCAGTATAAGGATAATCATATCCAGATAATGCACCATTTTCTTCAACACGGAAGAAGTATCCGTTATAAGAAACATTTGGTGAACGTGTCCAATATGACTGTGCTTTGCCATCGGAACTTTTTCTAATTCTACTTGAAGCATTTGTAAAGAACTCAATATGTGTACCCTCGTTTGTATATGGTTCTTGTTCCATATCACCTTCAGGACTCAGTTCATATACTGACGGAAGATAGAAGTAGTTATCAGAGGTTGTTACTTCTGTTGACTGATTTCCTACAGAAGATGCTATTTTAGCCAGTTTAATTAGCTGTTTCCATTCAACAGATAATGCATTATACAGACGTGTATTAAGCCAAGATCTAATTGTCATATTTGCATATCCACCTGAATTGGATGATCCTGCACCAAGCATTCTTGTTTGAGATAATACGTTATCAGCAATAAAAGACATAGACGTTCTTTTACCAGACCCATCTGACAAGTAATATCTATTGAATCCATACATACTTGCAGATAAGGTATCATGTGTCCATGATGCAAGTTCCATACATGTCTTTTCACCAAGATCACTAAACCACACTTTTGCCCAATAGATTTCTCCTATTGCATAATTTTCATACATACCATCATCAGCCTTACTACAACCAAATACGAGAGTAGAATCAACAACGGTCTCTCTATTTCTGGAAAGTTCTACATAACTCGGAGCATTTGCAGTCAAATTGCCGTTATATACATGTAATCCAGTTTCCCCTTTTATATGTCTGATGACAATGATATTCCTTGTGCCTATGGCAACATTGGTCGATGATGTACCCCATGCTAATTTTGCGCCACTATTTGTCCAAAGCTTAAATCCACTAGAACCATCAGATTTAAAACACTGAGCCAGAACAGATGAAGAGGCTGATTTACTATCAAGTCTATAGTCAATAGCAAATACAAAACTTCTATCTTTATCAAATAGCTTTACTCCTGTATCAATGTAATTTGTTCCACTAAATACAGTTTTTTCGGAGATAAGTTCATTCTGTTCAATATCAGTATATTTACAATCAGAACCAAGAGATAATACGATTTGATCCTTAAGTGTTATCATCGAACTTTGCAGACCAAGTTTTGTGAGGGCATAAATTTCCACTGGTTTAAGTTCAGAGAGATCTTTATCTTTAAAATAATCTTGTGTATATTCAAACACGTCATATACAGCATGGATTTCCTTATCTCCATCTACACGTCCAGATTTATCCCAGCCTTTAAACAAATAATACTTATAAGCTGATTCCTCAGCAGTATAAGTTGGGATTTCTTCTGGTGGAGCAACATAACTATCATAATCCGCTGTATGTGTTTCAATAACTGTAGACATTGACATATACTTTACAGTATATTGTCTTACTTTTTCGGAATAAGTTGCCTTATAAGTTTGATTACCAAAGACTGCAACAAAGTTTGTATCCCATCCATTAAATGTAAAATCTGTACTAATAGTACTTTTCTTTGTTGGAACTGGAATTGGATTATCTGCTCTTGTTATTGGATTAATCGGCTTCTCACCTTTATCAACATACTGAGTATCTAATACATCTCCATTATCATTTACGAATGTTACAGTAAACTGCTGAATCAATGTATTGTAGGTAATATCCAAGTCAGACCAAGTTTCATTGTATTGTGCAAGCAGCTTCTCCTTCATAACTGGTGTATGTACAGAACCAGTTACGACTGATTGATCAGCATTATAGCCATTCTTGTCAATACCACCAAGTTTATATAACTTAGCCAACAAATTTGCCGTGTCAAGATTCCATTTGATACCAAGTAATCTGATACGATTCAGTTTTGTTGCTTTTTCAACCATACTAGCGGAATCAACCGTATCACAGTATTCAATTACCATACTCGTGAACTTATCATATGCAAGAATCTGTAAATTTGTAAGATATTTTAAATTCCTCATAATAATAGATGTAAGTGTTTCTGGTAAAATGGCAGTATCAATCTTTCCACCATTTGCGAATGTAACACCTGTTAGACCAGAACCGCTTGCATAAAGTTTTTTAAGACTTCCGCATTTTGATAAATCTAAGCTCGTTACAAGATTTGGTGTATTTCTTACATCTAATAATTCTAATAATTTATTATTTCCAATTACTAAATTAGTAAGGAAGTTGTTTGAATATCCTTCAGTTTCATTACCGATAATTAACTTTTTGAGTCTTGTTGCTTTTGAAAAATCATTATCGTGGATATAACAAGTAGATACATCACCCATTGACTGAATCCTAGATGCACCGTAAACGAGTACAGCTGTATCATCCATTTGATTGTAAGGGCATGGTATATCATACTGTTGTCCAGCTTTTGCTCTAATCTGTGTTGGGGATGAATTACCGAACATTACAGATAAATACATATCAGAGAACGGTGTAAGATGAAGTGTATAATCAGGCTTGACTATTGCATCAACAGGTGTGTTGCATCTGAACATAATCTGGTCAGAGGTGGCAGTAGTACCGATAAATTTTGTTGCCATGTACATTTCCTGGTCACGTTCGAACTGTCTACGCTGATATTTCTTTTTACCATTCATCATTTGTTCGAGGAATCGTGTATTACCATTTTGATAGGTACGAAGATATTTTCGAACATAATCTTCACGCCATAAAGCTTCACACCATTCATTCTGTTTTTCATCAAACTGATTAATTAAAGATGTTGCACTCCAACAGTTTTTTGATTCGCAAGTATTATACATAGAACGAAGTTGTGATTGCATCAAATCACGAATACGGCAGAAAAATACTGAATCAGCTGCATTGAATATGTATCCAGAAGATTTGTCACCATCTGTACGATAGTCTGTATCTTCTTTTCCATATGTCATCGTAAGTTCACCGCTGTTATTGATTCCGATTGCCGAATCGTTATCATAGTCCCAGAAGTCGAAACGGTATCCTTTATTAATCTTAGCAGCTTCATCATCAATAGTATAATATTGTGCTTTATCTCCTAACGTACTTGCTTCTTCTGTAGTAATATAATATTTTGCCCAATGCAGAAATACATTTTTTGCACGATTGTCGATCATCGTATATCTTAATGTAAAAAGATAGAAATACAATGCAGAATCTACAATAAACCAATCTTTAAGTTTATCTACGAAATCTTTATTAGATGATGTGATTACAAACTCATAGAAATCTCTCCAAATTTGTTTGTTTTTCTTTCTTATTTCTGTTTTTGCTTCATCTGTTGATATTGGATCTCCATCTTTAGAATCTCCACAACAATCATATCTGAACTCATACGTTCCCTCCCAATCGTTATACAAAGCATCATATGCTTCATTTCCAGATTTCCATTCTTCTTTTGAGATAGGATATTTCATTGTTCCATCCGAGTTTGTAACGCCAGTTTGAAATGTAGAGTTTGCAAGAGTATTATCACTGATCTCAACACAGAATTCTTTCATGTCGTCTGGATCATAAGCTCTTGTCAAATCTGTTTTCTTGGAGTCACCTATATTACCAAGTGCATAGTAGTGCCATTCTGTATCTTGGAACTCTCTATGTGTACTAACATCAGGATCACTTTCCTTAATAAATACAACACAGTTTACAAATTCCATGTCGTTCTTTATTCTAGGATCTCTTTTCTGAGCAGGTGACTTGTATGGAAGATATGTGTTGTATCTAGCTTGTAAATAAGCATTATTAACCATTTCAGAGGAAGCTATATTTACTTTTATGTTGAACCAGCCGTTTGGAATAGAATCTCTTGTTAAAGAAACTCTACCAGTTCCATCTTCGGTCTTAGTTCCATCTCCGAGTGTCAATATTGTTTTATAATCTGTGTCTAATGGAATCTTACTTATTACCTGATTCTTTCCATCAAAGCAACAAATAATATCTATATTTCTACCGGACGCACCATACTCGTTTGAGGTCGTTCCCTGTCCTGAGTGGTATGCATTTTCAAATGTCCAGTTGTCTAATGTTGGATCACCGTTCTTATATAAACATTTAACAGTAGTATTTTTCACAAAATCCTTTTTGTTATTTGTAAAATGTGGTGCTTCAATCATGATAATTCTCATATCTGGACAAGCTTTTGCAACAGATTCAGGTGTTAAATTACCATCCTCATCATAAATCTGATTTCGCTTGTATCTGTCAATCATCTCTGTAGCAGTTCTTGCATCTGCAATGAAGTTGTTTAGAATTGCTTTAGAATCAAGACTCTTATTATATGCTTTCATTCTGTAGATTCGAACATCACAATCTTCTGAACCAATAGTAATTGGAACAGGTGTCTCCTGTGTGAATGAATAATCTTTTGTATAACTCATTGGTCTACACGGAGTACCATCCTCGTAAGACATGACAATAGGTGTGATATCACTATTATCAATGTCGAACTCCCACTCGATAATATCTTCCTCACTATATGGAACATACAACGATTTCACACTTGACTTGATATATGCTTCGTGTACGTTCATCTGTAAACCAATGTCATCAGATTCACAAGATAAAAATGTGGCACTTGCATTTGCAACATTTTTAGTCATAAAGATGAATTTAAATTCTTTACCATTTTTCCTTGCGTCATCAGCGAAAAGATTGTATGAGATAGTAGCAGTCGTTCCTGCTTTAATTCCAAAATACTGATCACCGTTTTCGTCAATCTGGTATCCACCATTTGACCAGTCGAAGTTTGATGAAACAGTCATTTTAACTTCTGGATGATCTGCGTCAGACCATAATCTGTTTGCGTCATTGTTGGAACGTCCGACAGGATTAAAATCAAACTGAAGACCTGCTGTTACAGGCTCAACATCAATATCCAGTTTCTCAACAGTTACATTGATTGTTTTTACAGTGTCTCCGCAAGTAATTGTTAATACATGACTTCCGACATCGGTAGGCTTGTACTGCCATATGTTTGTATTAGAATCCAACTGTAAAGTTGAAACTTTCTTCCCATCCACAGCAAGAGTAACAGTCGGGTTTTCTGTCTTAGGATCATATACAGTGTAAGTAATATTCTCTGTATCATACTGTTTTACAGTAAGATTGTTCGCAATACATCCGATTACAGGAACGTTAGAATCTGGATTAAACCAGATAACATCCTTATAAATATGATTTGATTCAACTGTTAATCCGTTGATTTCTGCTGTAATATAAACTTCAACAAGGTGTGCTCCATGAGTCTGTGGCTTGATATTGTATGCCATCGGAATGCCAGTGGCAGTAGTAGTTACTTTGTATAATTCATTTCCGTCAATCTTGAAATGAATATCCTTTGAAATAGCACCGTATGGTGTGTAATCAAATGAGACTTCGCCCATCGGATACTTGAGAGTATCATTGAAGGTTGACTCAATATGAATATCTACCTTCTGTACAGTCCATGATTTTACAACAACACTTCCAGCATCATCAGAAATTGTAAGTACAAGTTTCTGAGAACCAAGACTGATATAATCTGTACAATCAAAGCTATTTTCTCCGCTGATTGCAATACCAGTAGCAATGACTTTGTTGCCGATTTTCCATGAATAATTTCCTTCTGAAACGATATCACCAGAAGAATCCTGACCAGAGAAGTTATACTTAATAATCGCCTTATCATTTGTTGTAACGATAACAGGAGACTTTGTAACATATTCAATCTTTAAAGTTGTAGATGTTGATCCACCTCCGCTGCCGCCAACAATCTTAAACTGGCTCTTAATAGTTCGTTCTTCATTAGTTTCACCTTCATTTGTAATTTCCCATAAGGTGTAATTCCCTGATTCTGTATCATAAGTTGCTTCATAGGTTTTTCCTGGCTCGACATCAATTTTTCCAATAGCATCTTCAAGAGAAGCAATCTTATTCCCCATAGTAGAAATGCTTGTTTTATTTGAATTTGCAACCTGTTCAACAGCCCCAACTTTTGTTGTTAATGACTCTACATCCGAATTAGATGCTTTTTTACCTAATAAGTCATTCATTGCCTCTTTATCATAGTATTTTGTTTTTAACGTATCAGGGAGATTGTCTATATTTTTATGTATCGCACTCAAATCAGCATCTGTTTTTGTTTTATAATCATTTAATGATTTAGAAACAGGAGTTATTGCATCTGTTATTTTTTTATCGACAACTTTACCATAAGCAGCAACCCACGTAGCGGACGGATCTGAATTCAATACAACATCCTTAATCTTCTTGTCACCATTGTAAAATGAGAGAGTATGAGTGTCTGGAATGTATGTGACGTTAAATTTTGCCAACCCATCAATACTATTTATCTTATCGTATACGTCAGACAGATCAATATTTGCAAATTTGTCGTCAATTTCTTTTTTATTATAGTAATTTGTGAGAGCGGTTTTGATTGTAGAATTAACAGTATTTGTCAATTCTGTCTTTGCCGTGTTTACTGTTTTCTGAGCCGTAGTAGCAGAGCTTTCAGCGGAATTAGCGGAAGCTTTTGCTTCGTTTGCAGCGGTTTGTGCTTCTCCAACCTTTTCAGTTACCTGCTGTAAAAAGGTTGTAATCCATCCAGTGTCTTCACCTGGTTCTACTGTTCCATTACCTGATAAGGATTCTTCTACATTAAATTCGGCTTTTCTTGTTTTTAATGTATATGCATCTCCCTTTTCATTCACACCAACAGCTTGTATTTCAAACTGTACAGTACCTTTTACAGCGCAAACACTTTTGGGCAAAATAACACCAAAATAGAGATAATTGTCATCGTACTGGACATTTACAGGGCTAATATATACATCGTTTTTATCAGGCGTTACAGCGTGCATCAAAAGTGTCATATTTAACTGGTCAACACCGTCATAACGTCTGAACATTTTGAATCTAACATATTGAGAATTTTCTTCCTGTGTTAAATTCACCTGCGACTCATCAAGTTCGATGTTTTTATTCTCATCAATTGTGCTTATTTTTTCGTCTACATATTCATTATAAATGATATATTTTTCACTATACGGAAGAGTAGTATTAGTATAGGTTGATACTGTGGCTTCATTATCCACAACTGGCGATGAAAAAGAAGCTGCTTCTAATGAATATGCAGTTATATCATCGGACATTATTTTTGCATTATTCATTTCCTCTAATTCTTTCATAGAGTCTTTTAAGGACTTAGCCATTTCTTTTTATTCCTCCTTCTTAAAACTTCTATATGAAAAAAGAACCTAGCAAAGCTAAGTCCTTATCTATTATAATGGAAGATTAGTATTAATATTTCCTAATATCTTCCAACAAAAATTTATTTGCTTCACTTCCCAAAGGTAACATAACATGAACCGTATCACCTACTTTCAGTGAATCGTTGTATTTTGTGGTAAATGGTCTGTCTGCATCATTATATCGAATAATATATTTTTTTGTATCAATTATATCTATAATGACACCCACATATGTTTTGTCATTTACATTATTATTGCTATTTTGAAATATGTTTTCGAGTCCTTTGACAAATAAATTTTGAGTATCCATTTCCTTCCTTTCTAACAAATAAAAGAGAGTAGTAGATATCTACTACCACTCTCTTAAATATTTATCATTTTCTGTTTATATAATGTAATGAAGCTTGATAAAAATCATTAACAAACTTATTAAGCTGTTTATCAACTACATTTGTAATAGCCTTTGCATCACTTACACTGCTTACATTAGGGCAATTCAGATTAAGTGTTACGCTTGGAGCAAAGTTATTCCTAGTAACATTCTGACCAACCTTGTTAGCATCAAAATTCATCTTAGGTGCATTCATTGGTAGATCACCTAGACTAATTTTACTCATTTTCTCCATAATTTCATTCTGAACTGGAACTAAATGCAATGTCTTAGCAAGATTTTCAATCTGTTCCTCAGTAAGAACAGCTTCCTTTTTTTTTGCGATAATCGGTACTTCATCAGCTTTAAGTCCATTAATACCTACATCCTGTACTAAATCAAAGGCTTTATCTTTTGGAAGAGCCTCTATCTTACCAAGCTCAAGACCTTTATGATAACGTTTAGCATAACCATATTTACCTATTTTCTTAGGATTATCTTTTTCGAGCTTATTCTTTGCTTTTGAAGCATTAGCTGGAGAACCAGCATTTGCAATCCACTTAACGATAAAATATTTGTTACCAATTTGCGTAAAACCATTCGCACCCTTGGAAGCATAATCACTAATATGGCTTGATGCCTGACCGCTTGTGAAATAACCTTTTTTACTTAGCTTTTCATAAGTCCAATAATCATTAGACTTCAGCGCAGGTTTATTAGGGTTATTATTTTTATCATAAGTTACTTTGTGTGTTGATGAACTACTACCACCTGAGCTACTACCTGAGCTACTACCTCCACCAGAACTTGCAACACTTGAAGAAGCAGAGGCAATACCAGCCGCAGCGTTTTTTGCAGCTTGTACTTCCGTATTGGCAGCATTTACAGCAGCATCGGCTTGTCTCTGACAAAGTCTCTCATATTCTGATGTGAAATTAGCAAGTGTCTGTTGTCTACCGCTTAGTACTTCAGCTTCCCAATTTGCACCAAGAATTTGTGAAGCGTAGAGTTTATTCTTTTCATCATCGTATTTAGAAGTACAATCTTCCCATTGCTGTTTTAAATTATTATAATAATCAACTTTTTCTTCATAGCTTGTTTTTAGTTGTTCATTACTATTAATTTGTGATTCAATAGCAACATATTGATTTTTGAAATTTTCGATATCCGCAAGATTGTTTGAAAGAATTATACGTTGATACTCTGATCCTAAGTATTGCTTAAGATTCATAGTATCTTGTGCTTCTGAAAAAGCATCGGATATTTCATTCCACTTATCTTTAAACTCATTAAGAGTATCAATATAATTATCAATATCGTCTTGTTGTTTCTTTAGATTAGCAACATCTACATCATATTTTGCATCATGTAATGAATCTTGAGCATCACGAATAGCAGAATTGTCTGTACTATATACAAATTGACCATCCTTTAAAAGATATTTCGTCTTTTGAGAATTTGCTTTATTCAGATTGTAAATAGCTTCTTGTAACTTTTTCTGACGTTCATATTCATCATTTTCATCAGACATAGCGTCAATAATATCCTGAATAGAATCTTTTTTCTTATTAGCTTTTTTGATTTCATCATCATATACTTTTTGAATTGCTGATAAAATAGAATCGTATTTATCTTTCTGTTCGTTAAGTTTATCATTATTCTTCTCAATAACATCAATCTTATCTTTCCATTTATCAATTTCATCATCGAGAAGTTTTGTGACACCTTTAAGTGCGGCATCATAGATAGATTTTTGCTCATCAATCATGTCCTTGACAGCAGAATAATATTTACTAGCAGAAATTTTACCATTCTTATACATTCTTTCAAGTTCATCAGAAACATACTGTGAATACTGCTGATATGTTATCTTACCTGCTTCGAGAAGAGCTTTCTGATAAGCCATGAATTTGTCAAGATATTCTTCGTTCTGCTTTTCGGCATCACCGCCAGAATTTTTACCACCTGAGCCACCTGAGCCACCAGAACCAGATTTACCAGAAGATTTTGGCTTATAAGTTGGACGATATGAAGAAGGTTTGTTTGCAGATAATGTGTTCTTAGGTTTATAACTATTAATATTATTAAAAGCAGCAGAAGCACTCTGAGAAGCACCGTATTTACTAATAGCAGAACCAGCATTTTTTATGCTTGTTGCAAAAGCACTAACACTTTTTCCTCCTGAACCACTTATATCAAAGCCAAACGTAGGCAAAGATACATCAAGTCCTTTTTTTGGATCCCAAGCCATTTTAGATTTTCCTTGCATAAAAGGTTTGGCGGTAATTTTATAACTAAAATTACTTATCATATTACCTAAACTGGTTAATACATTGCCAACAGCACTTGCCGCATTTGAAGTTGCTGAACCAACTTGACTCATGGCATAACTTGTCATACTTTGAACGCCACTCAAAGAATTACCCACTGCTCCTTGAACTGCATCTCCACCTTGGGCAATTATTGAGGAAGCTTGCTCAACACTTATGCCAGCAGTGTCCGCTAACCAACTTGCTGTTTGATCCATAGTGTCTGCATTCTGATTTGCAAAATCTACAATCGAATTACTCATATTTGATACATAATCATTAAAACGACTATCATCAAATATACTGTCCATGAGATTTCCTGCTTCATCTGTATACTGTGACAAAAAATCTGCATTTTGAGACAATACCTCTACGAAACCAGATGTACTTGCCAAAGCATTTTGAGAATCAACTAATGAATTATAACTTTGAGCAGCTTCAAGAGCAGAGTCAGATAGTCCATCTAAACTAGCTTTTCCTGTTTCTTGACTGATATCTAAATTATAGGTAGAAGCTAATAACTTTTTCTCTGCATCTGAACCAGCATTTATTTCTTTAATATAATCCTGAACGCTTGTTTGTCCTTCTTCAAAGCGTTTGGTAGACTGTGTTAATCCGTCTGATAGCTGAGTAGTTAATACACTAACAGTTTCTTCTATATAATCTGTCGAATCATCAAATGTACCATTAAGAGAATGGAGAGCGTCTTCAAGCCCACTATCAGTGATAGCATTAGACATATTTTGAAAATATTGTGCAGTTGTGATTTCGCCATTTTGTAAAGATGTATTCCATTCTTTATTTTTATTAATCAAATCATCTAACTGAGAACCAATATTTGTATTTCCAACACCGCCATTTGGATGTGAAGCATTATCTTGAATACTATCAAGTAATGAAGAATAATTACCGAGATAATCATTTCCACCCATCTGATTATTGATTTCTTGTTCTTGTTCTTTATTCGCTTCGTTCCAATCATTAAGAGCCTGTTCGTTAAGCTTATACTGATCGCCAACTTTGACAAGATACTGAATATATTCTGGATTAGTTTCAAGTACTGAAGCTACTTCATCTTGTGTAAGATATCCTTCATTCTGTTCGTATTTATCAAATAATCCACCAATCCCTGATTTGGTCTTATTTATATCCGCTAAAGTATTACCTAATTCTTCTGTATCAGTTTTAGCTTGTTGTATACTTTGCTCATATTCTTGAATAGCCTCATCCGCACCTTTAGCTCCTATAGTGGCAGAATTCCATGCTTCTATTTGAGAAGCATTAAAATCTTTTGTATACTCATTAAGTTTTTGTTGATCTTCCCTACTTGTACCAGAAATTTTATCAATAGATTTACTTAATGTCTTTTTAGCATTTTGCTCATTAGCAATAATTGGAGTGATATCAATCTTTATACCATAATCATTAAGTTTTTCTTGTAATTGTTTTGCAAAGTCTAATACATTTAAATCACCATCATCGAATGAAAGCAATTTCTGGAACATACTATTAATTTCATCTTTATGCTTATCAGGGATAGTCATAAGCGGTTTAATAATATGGTTTTCAATATATTGAGTATAATCACTATCATTTACAGGCTGATCTTTCAACGAATCCCAATTAATTTGAGGAATTAATTTATCAACTATATTAGCAGAATCTTGCCCTAATCCTTCGTATTCTGGCGTCTGTTTAGCCCACTGCTGAAGATTAGGAGTTATTTTTGCATAATATTGTTTAAGCAGACCTTGTTTTTGAGCAATACTTTTTTCTAATCCATTAATTGAAGCTTGATTAAAAGCATTCTCTTGATCTAGCCATGTATCATAGAATTTTTGTGCTTGTTCTAGCTGTTCTTTAGAAGCTGACTTTAATTGAATAGAAGTCTCATACAATCCACCGCCAGCAACTTTTTCATAATCAATGCCAGCAGATTTAAGAGCCTTTTCCATTCCCTTTCCGTACTTCTCATAATCATTATCCTTAAAATCTATCCTTCCGTGAGAACCTTTTATGTCGATATTTAAATTTTTAGAAGTATTTTTTGCATCTTCAAGCTGACCTTGTAAAGAATCAATTTCTGTTTTTGCATCTTCAACTTCATTATATATACCATCAGCAATTTTTGGAAGATTATCAACAAGCTTTTGATTTGCAATAGTTTGTTGTTTATCTATTATATCTTGAAGTTTCTTACTTGTATCATTAGCATTTGAACCAATGACAAGAAGTGCATTTCCTTGTTCGTCATATCCAGTTACTAAATCAGGTGCAATGTCGGCAAGTTTATTTGAAATATCAAGATATTCCTGATAATCATCTTTAGAGAGAGATACATTATTAGAGAACTGATCGACTCCTTGAGCAAGTTCCAAAAATCTATCTTTATTCTCAGAAACAGTATCAGAAACTTCTTTTAATTTATTTTGAGAATCAGTAATTTCTTGCTGGGCTTCTTCCATAGCTTCGGCAGCATATTTAGACTTGTTTACCAAATGGTCGATAGCACTAGTAGCTAACTCAATTCCTTTAGTTACTAAAGCCATTACCAACATATTTCCAGCCATAGAAACTGCTTTGAATGCTACAGATTGAGCTTTTGCAGCAAGTGTTGAAGCTTTTTGAGCTGCTGTGAGAGCTTCTGTCGAAACTTTTGCACCATCAGCACTTTGTAATAATCGTATAGTTTCGGTATTTGTATTTTTTGTTGCTTTTGCCAACGCTTTTTCAGACGAAACACCTGAGTCTAACAAATTATTGTATTTTTGATATGCAGCTAAATCAATAGTTCCCTTATTTAAAAAACCTTCTTTGAAACCTTTGGTTTGAACATCATAAATAATATCTTTAATTTCAGATATTGATTTACCGAATAATCCAATTTCTTGATTAACATTTGAAATATCATTTTTTATTGTTGTGAATATCGTACTATTTTTCTTTACATTATACTGTTTGAGGGGTATAATATTTTACGGAGGTAAATGCTCATGATTGTTAATAAAGATATATTAGAATGTATAAATTGCCATAAAATATATGGGTTTGAAGCATCGAAGCCATACAGTAAATATTGTTTAGAATGCGGTGGTAGATTAAAATTGTTATTTAATGAAGATTGCGATACTGAATTAGCAGAAAAACGAAAAAATGGAAAACCATATGATCCGACAAAAGATCCGAAAAGTCCATATTATATTGCTAAAATAGAGTGTCCATATTGTCATTCAATGAATACAAAGAAAATTTCAAATATTGCCAAAGCAGGCAGTGTAGTTATGTTTGGAATATTTTCACAAAAAGTTAAACATCAGTGGCATTGTAATAACTGTGGAAGTGATTTTTAAAGAATGAGTAAAACCACATAAACAAATGTTCCGACTATACCTGTATAATAATTAGTGGTAAAATATTCCTATCAAAATAATGTACAAGGGAGGAATTTTACTATGATACCAAACAAAGAATGTATGAAAGCTATTTTAAAATTTGTTTCAGAAAATGCAAAAGTCAAAGTTGACGATATGGCATTTCACGATATTACCGTAAGCACACTTAATGTATCAATGTTGCTTGAGCAAATGTCCAAAGAAGGAAAGTACACAATCGAAGAGATTGCATACAATTTCCTTCAGTGCTATTATAATGGACTTGTTAATGCTAAAATAAACTTCCAACAGAAGATGATCCAATCATCAACAAGTGATATTCTTGGAATCACATTTACTGGTATTGATTTTATGAATCAGAATTAGCAAAAACATCTCTACCTGTTAATTTTTCATAATCGGCAATAGAGATCAATGTTGCATAATCTGACATCATGTTTATAACACAAGTTAATAATTTAGTGGCTTGGCTTACGGTCAAGCCTTTTTCTTTAATGTACTGTAAAATGTCTTTACGCATTTTATCTTGTTCATCACCATTATAATTTTTTAATTCGCCTTGATATAAGCTTTTTTCTTTTTCTGTCATACGTTATACTTCCTTTTGTACTAATTTAGGTTATTCCGTCCAAGTGAATAAGAGAGAAGAGTAGTGAGAAATTACTACTCTTTTTGTTTGTATTGAAAAAGAGAACCGTCTAAATATATGTTTCGACTATGCCAAGATGAATTAGGATAGAAGAGCAGAGCAAGTGTGAATACATTTGCTCTTTATTGTTGTTTATTATAATATAAAAAGCACCTGCGTTAGCAGATGCTTTTTAATCTCAATGCGTTTGGATTTACACTTTCGATACCCTTTACGCTATTATACTATATGTAAATCAAATAAAAATTATACATCAAATGCACTTAGCCTTACATCATAAAGAATGCTCTCAATGCTGTGGTATACAAAAATAACAGTTGGATTTATACCCATATAGTAAAGCTACCCTTCTGTTGAGATTATACTATCATACTTCTCTTTGATTGTCAACATTTTTTTATCACTATTTTTAACAGAAACAACAATTAGTTTTTTGGAATCTATAATTTTAACAGTGAATTTCCTTCTATTAAATATATTATTAAAGAAATCTTGTATATCTATCATTGCCATAGATTTTACATAACCCATTGGAAAAGATATTTTTGTAACATTATCTTCTGTAAAATCAAACGTAAATATAGAATTATTAAAATCAAAATCTATAAATGTCTTTTTAATATTATCTTCCAAAACTTCACGCTCTTTTAAATAATCTAAATAAAATGAATAGGATTGATTAAAGGACGCTTCTATATATGCTAAAGACTTCTTTAACACTTTTTCAACATCTTCTTTGCTCGGTACAAGTAAACTTTTCTTTTCAATATCAATCCATCTTTTGGTAATATCTGAATCGTTAATAATTTTAATCCTATCAATTCTTGCAATAGAATTAGTTGATTCAACTCTACAACACATCTTTTTCTTTAACTTCTTCCACCTGTTCGGTTCGTATGAAGTAAATGGTATTACAATGTACATTTTAGGTTCTTTTTTAGTTTGAACTATCATCGTTGGATGTTCACCATCAAATTCTGCATATGTTTCGCCATGAAGATCAATATCATATAATCCACAATAAACATATTTTACCATTTCTAATTCTCCTCTCGTATATTTTTGATAATTTATACCAAATATTATACGACAAGATATTGCATAATACTATTCAGAACGTATGTTTATAAATATAATAAAAGAGTAGCCAACCGACTACTCTTTAAATATTTACTGTAATTCTCTTATAATATTTCTCCAATAATCCAATCTAAATCTGACAGACTCGGCAGAATTAGTACCATTCATAAGATTATTCTTGTATTCAGTATTATCGTTGTATGTTGCCAAGAACTCACTTACTTTCAAAGCAAATTTCTCAAAGCTCTTTTTGTCTTTACAAATTCTATATGCTGCAAAACACAATACAGAAATACTTGTCTTTGGAATTTTCACATCTTCTTCAAGAGATTCATCAAGTTTATTGATTGCGGTTTTGATGATTTCAATCTTTTCTGGCTCAACTTTGTCATTATAGAATTCGATAAAATTCTCTTTATCCTTACCTCTAAATGAAGCAAAATCGTTATCTTTATTAGTGGAGCAGAGCATCAGTGTTTCAAGTGCGATACTCTGATCGACTGAACTTTTCAACTGAGCAGATGTCAATCTCTTTTCAAAGAATGGGAGAGAGACAATATCAAAAATTGCATTGCTGAGTTCATCCGACATATCAGGTGTGAGCTTCTGTGAAGTATTCAGAGGTTTTCCTGAATTGAGTCTTCGGAACATTTCTCTGACATCTTTATCTGTATATTCAGTGATTTCATATACTGTGATAGCAGAACTATCTAACTCGTCCTTTACAACTTGGTCAAGTTTGCTAAATTTCAATCCTGCAATATTATATTCAGTTCCTTCAATTATAACTGATTCTGCCTTTTTAGATATTGCAAACTCATCATTATAGAATCCTTTTAACGTGCTTAATCGCTGTACACCATCAATAACATATTGTACACCATCTTCAGAAATAGTATAAACTGGTGGTACAATATATCCTCTTAAAAGAGAGTCAATAAGCAATGATTTGTTTGGATTAGACCAAACAGATTCTCTTCTTTGTAATTTGTGCTTTAATACAATTTTCTCTCGTTTCATTTTTCCTATCAATGGCTTAACAGGACAATTTTCTCTTGAAACTTTCATCGTGTTACCTCCTTCAAAAATTGAAAATTTTTACTATTTTGAAGATAACACAGATACTAAATTTTGTAAATAGATGTGAACTCAATTTCACAAAATATTCTATTTTTATGTTCCAAAAATCGACAAAATGTTCTATCTGTTAATCAAAAATACTACATGGTATAATAGCACCAAGCATACTACGACTGTATGACCACATTGCAGTCCATTGTCACGGCAAGTGCTTGGTACTTTTCTTTAGTTACCATGTGGGAGTGTTTGCGTAGAATCAAACACTATTTTGGAAATAAATTCAGCCCGTTCTGGGCAATACGATTTCCCTAATGTTATGAAATTTCTACAGAAGGGAGGGTAGAATTGTTAGTAGGTCTAACACAATTATTAAAAGTCTTAGGCAGTGTAGGAGTATGTTACTTTGGATATTTGATTCTCAAATTAGTAGTCACAATACTGATTTGCAAACATCCTGAACTTAGCAATGAGAAAGTAAAATACATAACTCACATGATTGCAAAAGACAAACATCAATCTAAATAATTTTATTCTTTTGTATAAGTCATAATTTATTTCCTTTTATTCCATAATAGAGGGCAGGTCATCACGACTGTCCTCTATTTTATTATTCTCCATAAAGTAAACAAATGTTTAGACTTTACAGAAACTTTACTCATGATATAATATTCATTGAGGTGGATGCACTGAAAACAGTGCAAAATGGGAGCTAGACAATATCTACACGGCTGTCTTTACTGAGGCTTGAGAGCAAAGCTTTACTTCTCCTTATGTATGTATATATGTTAGGAGGGATTTTATGAAGTTTACTATTATGTTTAATGGTACTAGCAGATTTGTGATTGCGGTCACAATTCTTGTTATTGTTCTCAAATTAATGTAGTGAGTCTAGTGAGGGAATATTATATCATTTTCATATATAAGAGAGTAGAGTAATCTGCTCTCTATTTTATTATTCTCTGTTTGAAACAGAAAAAGTATTTGCAAATAACAGAATATGTGCTATGATATATTTATATCAAGCAAGATATATTCCCTACAAAATGGCATTGCTCAAAATAGAGTAGTGTCATTTTTATTTTTTAATTGAAATCGAGATTTGCTTCTTTTTGTTCCATCTTATCTACCAAGGAACAGTTGGTTCAAACTTAACGTAGAAGTAGGAGATAAGTTCCTAACTCATAATTTTATGGCTACGATCCATAATAGCACCGAATGTCTATTCTCATCAGTATCATTTCATATACTGAATCTCACCCATAGCATTACTGTGGCGGTTATTCCTTATAATAAGGAAGCTTCCGACCTGACCATACGAGTTCACACATTGTCACTATAGCCTAATTTGTTACCAAAATAGGAGAGTAGTGTGAGTTTGACGTAATTCCCAGTTGTATGTTTATGGCATACAAGTCTATTCAGACGTTATAGGGTGTTTATCACCGTGTATCTCACGGATAACATACTCTAAACCTTTGTATCCAAAGTAAATTATGTATGTTGTCGAGTATATTCATCGGGAAATGCATTTTATTCCCACCGACATTTTTAAATGATAGTGCTGCTGTGACTCCCATAGCTACTGTCTTAAGTAACCCTACATTATCAATTAATCCAGTAATAACTTTTGACACGCCATTAAGACCACTTATTACAATACCTAAATCTCCACGATCAAGTATCTGTTGAGCACAGCCCACCCAAGTTTCTTTAAGAGCATTAATTTTATATGAAAGTGTCTGCTCCACAGTTGACATCTCTTTGTCTGCACTGCCTGCACTTTCATCAATTTCAGCAAGTGCCTCTTTAACTGCGTCATAGTTTTGGATAAGTGCTGCACCTGCTTGTCACATATATTCAATAAGGTTCGTAACACCTTATCAGATATTGATATAAAATAATAACAAATAGGTGATTAAGCTATTTGTTCTGTATATAACCCATTATTCATTTCTTCACAAAATTTATTCCACTGTTCTATAGTATTTCCACCTGAACCGTATGTATTATGAAATAAATCATGAATATCTTTTCTTACACATACTCCCAATGGGTATTTTGAATGTATATTATTAAATATAGATAAAAAATAATCTAGTTCTTCTTTTGTATAATCTTCAATTTTTGTGGATTTTAAAAGATTTTCATTGTCGAGAATTTCATAGACTTCTTTTAAGATAGTATTGAACCCATAGATATGATGTATTGCAAAATCTTTACTTCCTGTAAATATACATTTATATTCACAAGCTTTCATAGAATCGTTTTTCCACTGCTGAATATGACCTCTAAAGAATTTATCAAGACTAGGATAATTGCTATAATCTTTCTTTATTCTATAAAATCCTAATTTATTTCTCTGTGCCATAATTCCAGCAGGACTTTTATTCAAAATTTTTGCAATCTGTGTGTCATTCATTTTTAAACAATTATTTTTAATAAACTCTACTTGTTCGTCAGAATATTTTTCACCAATATATTGTTTACTTTTTACCCCTAAAACTCTTGCATGATTTTTAATTGCTTCTTCAGTCCTATTTGGTAATAAAGAACATACCATTGAAAAATCTTCAGTAGAATAATTTTTGATTAAAATCTCATTTTCTTCTTCACTCCAAAATGGATCAGAACCATAACCCAATCTCTGAGCCTTACATTTTATTGATCCAATAGTGTGTCTCCCGTTTAATAATTTATACAATTCTTCATTATCTATTTTACCATAGTATTGTTTCAATATTTGCAATTCATTATCTAACCATGTACCATAACCAGGAATATTAAGAGAAGATGCCTTTGCAAAAATTGCTTGCTCATCTGGATGCCTTGGAATACGCTCGATAATTTTACTAATTGGTTCTATAGTATAATATTCTCTCAATATATTTACTTCTTCATCAGTCCATCTAACAGTTTGCTCAATATATACATTTGCGTTTCTTAATGCATTTATAATTGTGGCATCACTTCTATTATGTTTAATAGACATTTCTTTTGGGGTAAGTCCATTTTTATATTCTTCAATATATGTATTTAATTCTTCTTGATTGACAAATTCATATTTTTTGAAATAAAGATTATTACTTTTTAATCTAGCCATAAGCTTTGCAATTCCAATACCATGTTCTTTTGCAAGATATTTTAGTTGTTCGCCATTTTTATATCTATTAGATATGTCAGCCAATTGTTCATAAGACAATTCAATTTCTCTATCAATAATCTTACCCTCTGCTACAAGTTGCTTTTTCAACCTTGTGAAATCAATATGGTATTTTTTAGCTATATCTTTATTAAACATTCCATTATTATAATCTTCAATGATTAATGGTAAATTTTCTTCTGTAATATTTGATTTTCTTGGCATTTTACCTTCTCCTGTTATTTGTTGTAATTAATTTCTCAATTTTTTTCGCATACTAAAAAAGAAGTCTAATGATTTCTGTAAATCATCCGACTTCTTAAATAGCCATGTTTCTTTTCCATTTATATACTCACTTTTTTTATCAAATCCAAGTGAATATAAATATTTTGATAAACGTGTATTATTCACACGAAAATACTCATCCATTCCTTTTCATTCCATTCTTCGGTAATCAGCCGATTATTTTATTTATATCAATATCATCTCTACCTTTCGATAGAAGGTTTGACTATTTCTTCATCCTTTCTATATATAATAGAAGAGGAGTATACCTTTTCGGATTATAGGAATTTCACCTGCGCCATCTACAATTGCGCCCTACGAGTAATGAATTAGATATTCGAGATTTCCACTCTTATTTGATAATCATAATACGCATGATATTTCTAATTCCTGACATAGCTCTAGTCGATGAAGATTTACCCTCGGCTCAAGTACCGTATGGTCTACGGAATACGTTAGGGTACTTTCCTGCATGAACAGCCAATCCTTACGTTGTCAAACCATCATATAATAGTTTCCTCTATATTGTGGTGTAAGGCTCTAAGGCATTACCTGCAATTAAATATATTCTTTATGCACATTTCTGTACATTCAGGCACAAATCTGCCTGCGTTTTTCCGAATGCTTTCTGAAGGAAGTCATTTTGCTGTTTCTGAGACATCTCATCCCAAATATCATGAATTTCTCCAAAATAATCTACAAGACTTTTAAATTCAGTTGTAGAACCTTCTTTAAAAATTGATACACCTTGCGCATGTTGTGCTGTTTTGGTAAGATCAATTAAATCACCAGTAATATTCTTAAGTTCATCATCAGTTTGTTCAAAGCCATCCTCACTATTTTCGTCATAACCTCGAATTCGCATTGAAATTGAACGAAGAGCACGACCTGCCACCTCACTATTTTGAAGAACCTCTTGAACACCTGTAAATAAACTATAAGCATCTTTGTAATCAGTACCAACTGCTGCAAGAGCTGCGGCTGAACGTTTCATACCTTCTACAATATCATTGTTACTCTCGGCAAATTTATTTCCAAGCTGATTTATAGGATCTAATATTTCTTTTTCAACATCTTCAGGATTGATTTGCCAAGCCTTCATAATACTGACCATACCTTCTTGGGCTTGATCTGTATCCATACCAGGAGATATAGAAGCAAATTTTGAACTTAATTTCGCCATTTCTGTAGCTTGTTCATTTGAACTATATCCAAGTCTTGACCAAGCAGAAGCTTGCTCAATGATAGATTTGGTAGTTACACCCATTTGCTTTGCTACATCATTTGCACTATAATAAAAATTATTTAATTCGGTGCTAGACATTGATGTGGTTTTCTTTAAGTCAAGTAAAGCATCGTCAAGACTTACAATTGTACTAATCGCTTGTTTCCCAATATTAATAACATCATAAAATCCAAACATACCTGACATCTGAGCAGCTAATTTATGAAACCCACTATTCTTTAATGTATCAAAGAAACTTCTGCCAGCACGACCAGCTTCAACTTCAGCATTGTAAATCTTCATAATCTCGCCATGAATTCTATCCAAACTCATGCTAGGATTACCACTTTCAATTTCCGTATAGTAAGCTCTAATTTTAGCTTTTGCCTCAGAAGACATCTTACTATTTTCATTGAGAAGCTTGTGAATCTTGTCTAATTCTTTCTGACCTGAAACAAAGTTATATCCCTTTTCAGCAGCCGACATATTAGTAACAGTAGCGATAGTATCTTTGATTTTCTTTTCATAGTTATCTAATCGGTTGATATCATCACTTGTCACCAAACTAGCATCTTTACCCTTTAATTCATTAAGCAGAGTTTCATACTCATGAACAGCATTTTTGACAGCCTGTACATTTTCTAAATATGTATTACTTGTCCAACCTCCATCGTTGAATCTATCAATGGTTGTTTTGTATTTATCAATCTTGCCATTATAAGAATCCAAGCGTTTATCATATTTATTGAAATTTACATTGGCATTCTGTTCTTTGGCTTGTGTATTTTCCTTAACTTTCTGAGTATTCTGTTCTAATACATTATTCTCTTCTTTGATAGAATTAGTAGCAGACTCTACAGAAGCAGAAATATCTTTGTCAGGAAATGCGTCTTTCGTTGGATTTTGTGAAGCAGATGCTCCTAGTTTTTCAACAGCCGAAGTTGTTTCAACCGCAGCTTCTTTAAATCTAATAAGCCTATCTGGATCAAAAATAGTATAAAAAGAACCATTGCTACGATCCATTTTAATAGCATCGTATCCAATGGTTTGAAACAAATCACCTATATCTTTTCCTAAATGATTAGCAAGAGATTTCATTTTTTCAACCACAGTTGTTTCTTCAGGATTGAATTTTATATAAGCATCGAAGAATTCATTAAAATCCATTTGCTTTCCAAATATATTCAGAAGCCGCTTTCCAAACTCATTATATAATTTCTGAGCTTCTTCTAATGTAAGTTGTCCTTCTTCATTCATGACTTTTCTTACATTCGCATACCACTGCGTTACAACGCTTCCATAACCTTCTGCCCCTTTTTCGGATTCAATCAAATATGCACCCTTACCATAAATTTGATTATTTTGATTATTAGAACGACTTAAATCAAATTTATCAAATTCTGTATCACTACCATGATAAAGACGGATAAGTTTTCCTTGTTCATCGAGCAAAGCAGTACCTTTTAGAAGTTTGGAATTTGCTTCATCTAGTTCTCTTCCGTAATTATCAGTTAGTTTTATGATGTCGGATGTGTCTTTTTTTTGTTGTTCAACGGCAGAAGTAGCAGAAGAATCTCTTGATGAAATATTCGATTCTTGTGGAGTAGAAGAGATGTTGGATTTCATCTCTGTAAGTTCGCCATTAAGTTCTTTCACAGATTCCTTTGTTTTTTCAACATCTTCTCGTACATTTTCAAATCCATTTGATTCAATAGAAGAAATTCTATCTTTTACATCACCAAGTTCAGTTTTAACCTCTTGAATATCAGATTTTAATTCTTCAATTTGAGAATTATCAGAAGTGACAGAATTAGAAGTTGTTTCCTTTTGAACTTCTGCTAATTTCTGCTCAGCTTCAACAGTAGAAGTAATTTGTTCTTCTTGTTGTCTTAATGATTCGGTATACTTATTACTCTGTTCTTGAGCATTAAAAAGAGCATCATCAAGACTAACTTGTGCCATAGCTCTATGTGATTCAATAGTATCATTATCATCAGGATCGTTCAATTGCTCTAAAAAACGAGCTTTATCTAACAATTCAACATAACGCTCTACGCTCTTTATTATCTCAGGTGTAATTGCAGCTTGCCCTAATTTTTCTTTCACTTGAGAATATGCGGAATTAAAATCAAATAATTTATTTTTAAGAGAAGAAATTTCTTCTAGTAAATCATTATCATTACCATATTTTTTATAATTTGCATATTCTTTAATTCTATCAGAAACAATTCTATTTTTATCTAAAAATTTATCATTAATATCAAAATCAACAGTAACTTTTTCTAATTTACTTTGAGCGACTTCTTTTTTTAAAGCTTCTTCATAAGCTTTGTAATATGCATAAGCGGCTTTTGTACCAGATTCTGAAGCCATTGCTTCTTCATTATTATAATAATCCTTAAAAGCATCTGCATATTTCTTTAATTGGTTATATGCTTCTGTTTTATTTTTTGTATCAAATGATGTATTGATTTTTTTATTCAGCTCATTTATTTTATTCTCTATTTTTCTAATATCAGCAGTAATAGAAGAGGAGTCAATAAATGATTTTCCTTTTCCAATACTGAAAATCTCAGTAAGTCTTTTATCAATCTGACCAAGCATATCAAGAGCATTGTCGCTAATAGTCAAATCAATCGGATTCTGACCTGCCTTCTTCTGCATTTCCTTAAATTTGGCTTCAATCTGTTTATCATCGAAGTTTACATTTCTGAAATCAAGAACAACTTTGTCAGCCATTTTTTGAGCATTTGCAAACTGTTTTAATAACGATTGCTCAATACTTGCATCATCAATTTTTATGGCAAGTTTTAATTCTTCGACCATTTAATTTCTCCTTCCTATATTTCATATTTCTTTCTAAAATCTTTTACTGTATATTTGTAAAAATTAACCATTTCGTTATATGCATTGAAATTAGCTGGCACGCCATATCCACCATGCCAATCACCACCATGCCAAGTTCCTAATGGATTAAAAAAGAATTTGCTTACATAATCTTCACCAGAAATTTTTGATTTTTTACCATAGTCATTCATACTTTCACCAGATATCTCAATTCCACCAATCACACTTGAATTAGTAGATTTAAAATATGGAATATATGAATTCCTTAAATTATTTGTTCTTTCATAATGTGGAGGATTCGTCTGATATGGCTCTCCATAATACCAATCGAGAATACTTCTATAATGTTCAGTCATTTTATCTTCAAATTCTTTTGCTATCTTTTCAGCTTGTTTTTGTGCAATAGCATGTAGTTGTTTCTTCAACTCTGGGCTTATCTTTGCCATTCATCATCACCTCCAAAATTTCACTATAATTTCACTATTTTTACACTAAAATAGGAGAGCAGTATAACCGCTCTCCATAAGAAAAGCTCTATACGCTGTGACACGCATAGAGCCTAAATATTTAATTCTCGATATATTCATGTACAACAAAAAATAAATCAGTTGCTTTTTGGTGATTATTTTTATAATCCTCTACAATAATTTCCGCACAACTTCTCGATGTACATTTAGCCGCTAATTTTATATCGGTTGTTTCTTCTCCATAAAATGTTAAATAAAATTCTGGACTTCCTGAAGAAACACAAATATATAATTTTTTATCATTCATGCAAATCCTCACTTAAAACCAATAATCTAATATCACATAATAGAAATTATCATCACTTCGTTTCCATGAACCAATTATTTCCACATCTTCATTTGTATCCATAATAGTAAATACAAACTTTACATTATCACTGATTGATATATAATTAGTTTCATTTGCACAATAGTCTTTAATCTCTTGTAAAGAATGAAATTCTCTATCATCAAGATATTCTTCTCTGCTTTTTGTATCTGGATTATATCGTTTCTTTTTCTGTCTGATAATCATATAAGTTTTTATACCTCTTTGAAAGCACTCTTATTTCCTAAACTCTCAAAGCTCTCTTTTAACTTATTCAGAGTCTCCTCATCAAGATTTCCGATACTTTCCTTAATTGCACCAGATATACTATCAAGCGCAACAGTGCCAAGTTTCTCAATTCTTGTAATCTGATTTTTGATAAACGAATGAATTTCATACTCATTATCATACTGGTCTTTTACAACCATATCACAAAGCGACTTGAACTCTGACAACTCTGACGGATCAATTAATGAACGAGTTGTCTCAGTACTAATCATTAACTTATCAAGAAATCCAGAACTCTTTAACATATCATACTCATCTGCAAAACTAGCTGACTCTGAGATGAGATTAGTATATTCCTCAATAATTATCTTAACAAAAAAGAGATAATTAAAAGCTGAATTAGCAGCAAAGTTTCCATCAGAATCTATCATTGTTGCTTTCATAAGCTTCTTGGCTCTTACTAACTTCTGAGTAAATGGCACATACTTTGTAATCTCAATATAGTCACGTATGTACTCATCTTTCATAGTAGCTGTACCACACTTATTGTATTCATCTATAAAATTTTTAATTGTAATCTTTTCCATAATTAATATTCCTTTCATTCCTTTATCTCATTTGGCACCCACTTGCATGAAAATACATGGTCGTGAGTGTAAACAGTTAATATATCATTTTGACTATTATATTCAGTCCGTTCTATCTGAGGGGTTTCGTTCATGATTGAAATAAACTCATGAGAATTAACAGCCCAGTTATGTTTTATTAGATACTTATGCATTTCATCATCTGTCATGATTTTGTTTTCTTAGCTTCTTTACGAAGTTTCTTTAAAGTATCAAATTCTACCCATCCACCGTATTTTAAATTACGGCATATAAATGTAAGATTAGCCTCTGGATATTTACACCACATCATTTTCCTTTTAAGTAACGACATAGAATCGGGATTTCCTTTCACATCGAAAACCTGTAAAGTACCATCAGCCCATGTTACATTAAAATCACTTCGATATTTAATTGGTAAAATTGTTTTCCCGTTATATTTAAATTTTTCTTGAAGAACATATTCTACTTGGCGTTCATATGATAATATTTCTCCACTTTTCATTCTAGGCTCAATGAATTCTTGCAAAAATCTAAGCTCCGTTAGGCTGTCGTAGATCACACCTTTATATGTTCGATTTTTCTTACCTTGTTCTGAAATATCTACATGATATTTCGATTTAGCTTTTGCTATTCCCATTCACTCCCTTACATAACAAAAGAGCAGCTTCCGAAGAAACTGCTCTTTCCTTTAATATTAAATTCTAAATGTGATAGGTCGTAATTCCCAATGTGCATTAGGATATTGACATATATTACTTATCACGAAATTATGTACTTCATTCATATTTCCAAAGTTCTTATCAATATGAATTACTTTACCTCCTAATAATTCAAATTCTTCACAGATTACGTTGTAAAATGTTTTCTCCATACCAATCAATTCTCCTTATCTTTTAATACAAAACAAATTGTACAAATCAACATGTAATGCATGAGATAAAGATATGGCATGAGAGAGTAGTATATCAGAAGTATATCCATTTTCAAGATTAGATATTGCAGTTGCTGATAATCCTGTACGTCTCGCAAGTTCTGATATTGACATATTCTGTTGATACCTATATCTGCCTATTTCATTCTTCATGTATTTAGTCTGTGTATAATTTGTTTTTCTATACATATATAATAAGGAAGAAATTCATAAGTTGAATTACTGGATTTTATGGTATAATGAAAATATTAGGATTCGTCTTTAATTGGTAAAGATAAGACTTCGGGCTTTAATTTGTCATGATAAATATCATTACCGCCAGCAGCTTCATAAATAGAACCTAATTCTGTAAAAGTTTTAAGTCCTGATTTATCAATATATCCCTGTTCGACAAATTTACTATGCAAATCATATAATTGACTTCTAAGGGTAGCAACAGTTTTTGCCTTGTCTTTTATTTCTTTTTTAATTAAAGAATTTTTAATATCATCTACTCCTTGAGAAATTTTGGTTATCTCTTTATACTGCCAGTTATCATGCTTTTCCAAAGTGTCTATTCTTTTGTCAAGTGTCTCTTTATCAATTTCATAGCCAAGTTTTACACGTAGGGTTTTCTTTGCTTTTTGAATCAAGAATACTATTTTATCTAATCCCAAGATTATTATAAATACGCCCAATATAACAGTTGGAAAATCTAAATTCATTAATGCTTTTATTTCGTCCATTTCATATTACACCATCTGAGCCTTTCCTTATATTAACTTAAGAAATTCAGATGCTGTAATTTTAAGACCATCATCTCCAAACTTCTGTTTTGAAGCTCTTACAAGACCATTACCATATTTGCCAGGACATTCTACACCATTCGGATCAACACCATTAAGATACATAAGTATCTCAGCCGCAGTTACCATATACTGTCTTTCTCCCTTTTTAACATAATGAGAGCCAAGAGCTGACTTAGACTTGCGACCAAATATTCCATCTTCCCCAATACCCTTTTTATAATCAAGGTTGATAGCATGTTGTAAAACTCTAGCCTTCATTCTGTTGGTTTCTTTTCCGATAAGACCATCAACAGCAATTGTATGTCCTGTAAAATTAATAGCGTGTTGCTGTCCTAATCTTACGAGTGAATTTCCACTTGGCTTTGACTGAGTAGAAGTAGATGGTTTTGGAGTAGAAGTAGAAGCCTTCGAACCATTTGTAATATTAGTACATACATGACTTCCATCCTTAAGAATCAAATCTCCTCTAAGTAAATATGCATCACTTGTTAAATATTTTGAATCTGTAAGTATCGTTGCGCCAACTGCTTTACAAGCTGCACGAAGAGTAGAAGTAGTATTGGATTTATTGAAATTCTTTAATGTTGAAATTCCAAGTTTATAACCAGCCGCTATAATATTTGCTGAAACACCTGCTGAACAATCAGCTTCACAAGCTATTGTAATTTTACTTGCATCCCAGTTACTAGCTTTAAGATGATTGTAATATGAGAGACGCGCATTCTGGTCATATCCAATTAAATTGTTCTTAGCTGCCTTTTCTGCATTAAGAGCTAACTGCTCACGCACATTCGCAGGAAATCTGATTACACATTTCCAATTATGATTATACCAAGAACGAATATACCATTCAGTACCACTCTGGTCGCCAGCTTTTCCACCAGAATAACGACCTCGTTCATCATGTCCACAATTTGAAATCATAGTGATTCCTCCTTCCTAATTTTCTACAATAAAAAAGAGACTCTTTAAGTCTCTAAATCATTTATCATATTTTATTTTTCATGTTTAAGATCATACAATGAGGTTGTAATGAGTGAATCTAAATAATCCTCGAAATCACTATTAGCCTCTTTGAGACATTTATATACTGACTGATTAAGCGCCTGAATTGCTTTCTGTTTTGCAATTTCTTTTACTTCATTCATTTTATCCTTAGTCCATGCGTCAGTGCCCTTTATGTCTTTGACCTCTGTTTCATATACTGACTTGACAGCATTTTTAACTTCTCTATAAAGAATCAAGGCATACTTATCAAGTTTCTTTGTTTTCAGATATTTATAAATCTGTGTTCCAATTGGAACTAAAATTACTGTCCAAATAGCAGAGAGCAGTGTCATCCAATCTAAATTTACTAAGAACTCCTTCATCGGTTAATCCTCCTCTTCTTCAAATTTCTTACTATTCCATTCTTTATATAACTCATTTATTTCTTTTGATTTTAACCATGCAAAAACAACACGTTTATTTCTACCTGGAAAAATATCAACTAATTTCCCTTGTGATAAAGGTGAACTTAAATACATACAATTTTGAGTCATATTAGGAATATAAATTACATCTTCTGAATCGTACTCCCAATTGAATACGTCACTATATTCTTTAATATCCGTTCACTCCATTCTATTTATAAGCGTAAAAAATAGGGCTACACAAAATACTGAATAGTAAATGCGTAACCCTATACAATTAAAAAATTCAACTTACTATTCAATATAATCATTTCTTCTGTACCAGCTTATTATCAGTTTTTGAAGTCTGTTCTTTATTAGGAGTAGTATTAACTGTCTTTTTATTTTCTCCTAAAATTTCATTAATGACCTTTTTAACATCTTTATCAAAACTATCCAACTCGGATAAATCACATTTTAATAATTCTTCTTTTGCTTTTGCTTTATCTTTTGTTTTATTATATTCATAAATTGCGAGATAAATTGTATAGTGTGGAAGAGTATCAGTTACTGTTCTCCAAGGAGTATAAGTTTTAATATTCTGACATGTATGACAAACTCTATAAGGTTTTCCACATATTGCGCAAATTGCGTTATTTTCTAATGACATATAATAATTCCTTTCACAAAAAGAGTGGTATATTTCAACCACTCTTATTTTTTAAATTAGTCCTCAGATACTAAGATATCGAAAAGCTTACCATCCTCAGCACAGTACTCCTTATTAAGAACATAAGAAGCTGGATGCTTACCATCAGACTTAAGAGAAAGCTCTACGCTTGATGGATCAATCTGTGCTCTTGGACAACGGATAACACCGGCATATACAAGGTTCTTATTACATGAATCATGGAAGATTGCATGGATAAGAAGTGTCTTAACCTCTGGTACACCATCAGTTCTCTTAATTACCTGAACTGCTGTACCTGTCTCCTTCTCATAGTTTACAAATACACGACCAGTTGTTCCCTCTGGAAGAGTAATTGTTCTGTTAGCTGCATCAATAGTGAACTTGTCTTCACCCTTTGTAGCAGATACAGTATATGTCTTACCGAATGTGTTATTATCATTAATAACCTTAACATACTTAACCTCTGCACCCTTTGTACCAACTGGAACATATTTAAGCTCTACAGTTGCACCAGCTCCAATTGCAATTGTCTCAGATACAGGCATCTTAATCTTATTTGTATCAGAAGCTACAGCCTTTGTTGAACCAAACTGTGAAGCAGCAAGGTCAAGAGAGAAGAGTGAGTTAGTGAAATCAAATGTACCTTTCTGTGCCTGATAGAATGTCTGGATTGGTGTACCCATCGCATCAGTAACATCTGTACCATCGGCACTTGTTTTAAGAGATGGATCTTCGACCTGTGTATATCTACCAGTAAGCTCCATTGTAGCAGGATCATATTCCTCTACGGCTCTAATTTTCTCAAGAATTAATTCATTTGGGTTAAAGTTAGCCATTTTTATTCCTCCTTAATAATTTTGTGGCAATAAAAAAAGAACTCTAATCGAGTTCTCCAAGCCAATCTATTTGTTTTTTGTCTATATCATCAAAGCTTATTCCGAAACCAGAATAGCCAGATTGCAACAATAATTGTGCATTTTTAATTTTTCCTATACGTTTTACAGAATCCATAAACGCATTAATTTTCATATTCCAAACTTGTTCATGATTATATTTAAATCCTTCTGAGTTGATCATAGCGGATATCATATTTTTTAATTGAGAATGATATTCTTTATTTTTTGCTCGTTCCATTTCTTCTTTTGCGTCTTCTATTAACACCATTTTAGTAGAATTATTAGCTGGAATTCTAAAATCTCTTTCAATGAAATGTGTTTTGCAAAGATAATCAATTATCATATTATAGGTAAATTCATCTATTATTACTGGTTCTAAAGATACCTCATCGAAGATATAGTTGCCGAATCTATTATCTTCTGATAATTGATTTATTAAAGTATCTTCATCTGTATTAACGAATTTTGCAGCATCAATTAAACTTGTAAAATGATGTAACTTTTTACCTTTTATATTACTACCAATTAATTCATAGATATTCCCTGTAGGAATTGCTTGATACAAAAAAATTGAATCATCATCTTCTTTTTGTCGAACCTGAAATTTAGAAAAATCTAAATCTCCAAATATAATAGAAGTTTTTTTAATTGGGAATGCTTTATAGAGCAGTGTATAGAATAATTGAAATGGTTGTATTTCAGTATAATCTATTCCACCTTCCCATAATTGTACCTTTAAAGATTGTGGCGTAGCTGTAAAGTTATACAACATTGAATAATAATCTTTCTCTGAAAAATCACATATTTCACCCAATGTAGGTTGATGTAAGATAATATGTTTTTGAACTATAAAGTCTTCACCACGATATATCTTTAGTTCATCATTCTCATAGTGTTCTTCCTTGCCTATTGCCAAGATTCGTTATTCCTTATGTACGATTGCTCACCAAACGGGCTATATGTAATTCCATTAATATCATAGTAAATCTGAAATACCAATGTTCTTACTACATAGTTATTATCTGTCATAGATTCTTTAGATGAGATTAATTTTGTCTGCAATCCAAAGATATTAGACCAATTAAATTGTTCTCGTATAATAGAAGCTATTAAATCATGACGAGGCAAGCCTGTAAGTTTATCCATACGGTCATTTCCATGAACAAATATTGTAAATGTTATTTCTGTATTTTTATTTATTTGAGAATATCGTGGAATTTCGTCAAAACCAACTTGATAACATATATAATGTTTTACTTCCGTTTGAGTATCTGGAATAAATAAAAAAGGACGGATATTTGAATTGCTTCCAAAATATCTATCCCATTCTCCAAGCGGTTCATATTTTTTATTTTTTTCATCCCATTCCCAATTTATATTTCCCTTATCATTAAAAAGTTCGGATTCTAAATCTTTTTCATTAAGAGCATACAACAGATAAGGATTCGACAATAATGCCTTTTTAATTTTTTGTTTGTAAACAATATTATCGTCATCAGGAGTTTTTCTATATGCTCGAAGTTTATTTAGCAAATCAGTTTTAGATACTATTTTATCTTCTATCATATTACCTCCTTAATCTGTTATTTCTAATTGTAACTTATTACTTTCAATTGTAATAGTCTCATTTGTAATAGTGCAGTAAATAGTCAGAATCTTACCAACATAATCGTAATCATCAGGAAACTTTATTTTCATCTGACAGAAAGAAAGGTCATTTCTGATAATACCTTTATATTCTTCATTATCTATTTCAAAATGCCATTCGAAATTTGATTTACTATCACAAAATATATCAGTAACATCTTCGCCAGAATCATTTGAGAGTTTGATATTAAGTGTTCGATAAGAGCCACCAATTTTAATTGTTGATACTGATGAAGTAATCGTAGCCAAAACATTTGTAACTGGTGATGGAATTGGTTGGGTATCTGGATCTGTTGGGGTGATTTCTGAATCGAAGTAGTCCGCATACATTTCGCCTGTTTCAAGATTGACATAATCAGTATGCTCGTTCCAAAATGCCGTATATATAGTAAGCTTTTGAATACCAAATGGCATTGAATTTTCAACCTTAGTCACTGTCCATACGGTAGGATGCTCTGTTAAAGCACTTACTACAACTCGCATATTTTTAGAATCTTCAGAAGTGTACCAAAACTTCTCTGTAATAGAGTTCATTGGCAACCATATCTTATTCTGATTATCAGTATGTGTAAAATATCGGTCGGTGTAAGTGCCTATAGTGTAGGAATTCTGTTGTCTTAAGCAACACCACATACGTCTCTTGATATGTTTATCATTATTCTTTTCAATCCATGTAAGTTCATAATTTACTGGTAAAATCAAATACTTTGGAAACTGATTTGCAGGTTCATCACGACAGATAATCCATTTATGATAAATTCCTCTATCATCTGGAACATCCACGAAAAGTCCTATCGGAAATGTTGCTCCATAGCGTTTCCTAAAATCAGTCTCATAATAGTAAAGGTCATCACCTTCATTGAATCTTACAGGCTGACTTGGACGAAACATAAGATAGTATTCTACTTGATCTTTGTCCATTGACTGATAAGATTTGATAATAAACTTTGCGTCAATCTTTGTCTTATTGGTATTTTCATATGTCATACCTTCAGCAAGTGAACGTGTAATTCCATGTTCATCTGTGAAGAAGTCGTCATGAAAATGATCGTAGATATAACAAGTCTTTGCTGCAAGATCGTTATCCCACGTAAGTTCCATGAGGGTATCTGAATCAGATTTTAATTTTTCGCCAAGGGTAGAATAATTCTTCCCAGTAGAGTTTCCATTAACTTTCATTTTTCGTTGGTAAAAATCATATGCAGACATTACTCATCACCAACTTTCATTCTCTGAAGCAAAGCCCCAGCATCAAACACAAGTTTCTTATATTTGTTAAAATTAAATTCTTCTGACTGTAATACAGACAACGCACATTCAAGACTGTTAATAATTTCTACAAAATCCTTTGGATAGAGTAGTAGTTTATTACAATTAGAAATTTCAAATAATAGATTTTTATGATATTCCACAACATCTATATTTTCAAAATCAGCTTTTGTGTTTTTATCTGTATATAAAACTAACCAGAATATTTTTTTTCGTAATTTCTGCTTATAGTAATTAACTTGAGAAATTTTAAATTCTCCATATTTATGTGGAACTAATTTATCCATTAGAACCACCATACTCACCAAAGTAATAGGTATGACGAGACAATTCAAGTTCCCATTCACGCTTTAACTGTGTGAGCCTTTCCATATTTTTTGAATAATTATCTATAAGTTTTTTTTCTTCCTTGCCACCAATCATAGTTGCTAAGTTCTTTGTATTCTCTAATTTTGATGGGAAATAACTAATGATAATTCCTTTTGCTAAAATAGTTTTAACAAATTCAGAATCATAGAAATCATCTACACTGTTTGTTAATGTGAAATTGATACTCATAATTTCATCATCAAAAGAATATACACTGAATTTTTTTCTAAGAAGTGGGAAAGAAGCAGTTGTATGCAACCATTCACAGAGAATACTATAAAAATCTTCTTCTGTATAAGTTGCAAGTTCAAGGTCATTAATCATTGTTAATGCTCTTTTGTATATATCTTCGTATTTAAGAGAAGGCATATATTACCTCCTTAAATGAATTCTTTTATACAAGTTCCTAGCATATCATCAATAATTCTAATCTTCTTAATAGACGGATAATTCTCAGCACGAATCATAGTCATTGCTGTTACCTTTACAATTTCGCCAAGCCATTCTGGTGCTGATTTAATCATATCTTCAAACTCATCATCATCCATGTCAAAATATTCTTCTGGATAATCAATAGATTTGAAATACTTATATCTGTCACCAAGTTCTCGTTTCCATTGCTCTACAAGATCATCATCCATAATAATAAAACTAGGTTTTGTTACATATTCAGTTCTTCTAAGTGCCTGTAAATCACGATATTTAATATATTCAATGTCCCCAAAATATTCCCAATGATATACAGTGTTTTTATCAACTCCAACAGCAGTTAATTTCCACGGAGTAACACTTTTACATGGAATCTCGTCATTAGGGTTAAATGTTTTATGTATTTTTACAGGCTGTAGTTTTGCAGACTCATTTTTTGATGTTGCTACGGCTTTATCATCTGTAACTGTATTGTTGACTTTTGCAAAATTATTGTTTGTAAAATCAATAGCATCATCATCAAGTTTCTGCATATGACTAGATACTTTATATCCATTCTCTCTTAAAAAAGATATTAATTCTTTTGGAGTAATACCTAGTTCTTTTGCTAATTCATATACTTTCATCCGTTTTCTCCTTTAAAAATAGGAGAGTAGAATATTTCCACTCTCCATATTTTTATATTAATCTAATACTAGGTAGTAATCTTAATCTCTCCGAAGAGTTCGTTAATCACTACACCAATACCTTCCTGGTATACTACCTCTGCATCAACAGTCATATCTTTCTTCAGACCGTCCATGCCTGTCTCGTAGTACATAACATCTCCTTCGTTTACTCTCTTAATTGGCTTAAACTCTGGATCTACAGGAAGAATGAAAATCTTCTTCTGATCTTCGGCAGAGAATACATTCTCTCTTGTGCCAGCTTTATTAACACGAGCAAGAGGTAAGCACTCATAACCTTCCCAGTTACCAAGAATACCATTCTGATTTCTCTCGTCTTTCATTGAATCAGAGAACATATTGTAATTTACAGTACCCTGAAGCTTCTGAATGGCTGGTCTAGTACCAACAAGAATAACATCCTTACCTGTAGCAGCAGCAACTGCTTCAATCTGAGCAATTATAGAATCCTTTGTAGACTCAGAAACTGCTGTCTGAAGAATCATATCTGTTGGGAGAGAAGCGTCCATTCCCATAAATGCTGTGTAAAGAGCAGCATATCTGTTCTCTTCGATAGACTTATACATCTTGTCTACAAGAGCAGCGAAATCAACTTTACCTGTCTGGAAAAGTACGAAATCTGTATAAACTTTTACACCATAAAATGATGTATCAATAGAGAATGCCTTACCAGGCTTTACTGAAGCACGTACAATGTCATGGTGATTTCCTGCGAACTTAGAAACTGTCAGAAGAGAGTTATCTTCTACGAAGAACTCATTTGCATCTCCTTCAGCAATATTTCTTTCGTCAACATACTCCATGAAACGAGCATTAGCTGTGTTCCAACCTGAGTTCATCTTGTCAGCAATTACATCTTCGATAAGAGTAGCGATTTCCTTATTATGATCTCTCCAAGCCTGTCTACGCTTCATAGAATTAGCCTCTTTGAAATTAAGACCAAGAATCTTATCAAACTGCTTTCTAAGAATTGTCTGTGTGTCCTCCTTAGAATACTTCTCATATACGCTATTGCTTGCGTCCATCATGAGTGAGTTGAACTCAAGCATATTGTCATATTTATTGTCAAACTGTGCTAAAACGTTCGCACTGAAACATGTAATATCTTTCATCTATTTAATCCTCCCTTCTCTTACGCAATATCCTTGTTCTGAAGAACCTGAATACGAACGATTGTGTAATATGTACCTACTGAAAGGCTGTGAATCTTTCCAATGAAACCATTAGCACCCTGAAGAGTAGTAAGTTCAGTAGCTTCAGAAGCTATCCATGCACCCTTGCCATCAACTGTTACAAGATTTCCAACCTTAACTTTTTCTGCACTATTATCTGTGAACTGGTAAGAAGCAATACCAAAGATATCTGTATGTACAGATGGATCTGCAATCTGATATGTCTTTACTGGCTTGCCTGCTGGGTTTGTGTAGTTATAAGCCTGTCCCTGCTCAGTTGTAAGTGCTGTCTTAACCTCTGCTGGTGCGCCTGTTACAGCAATCTTGTCTGTATTTTTTGCAATAGTTGCATACCTTTCCTCAAGACCATTGCCTGAGTAGTCTCCGATCTTTAAAGCAACACCATTGTCTACTGGGATAGGGTTATTGCTTTCATCTCTTACAAGTGCGTCATAAATATTTCCTACGTCTGTTGCTAAAAGCTGACTAGACTCGAACAGTCCATGAAGCTTCTGCTCTTTTGCAACTAAATTAGTAAAAATTGCCATTTAAATTTCCTCCTTGTTTAATAAATTTTTGCAATAAAAAAGAACGTCTATTGACGTTCCGATTGATTTGTTAATATTCATTTTTAATTATTTCTTAAGTAATCCATCTAAGAATGATGATTCATGCTCAGTTCTAGCAAATGCGAAGAAAGAAGGCTTTGTCTCCTTATGTGATTCCTCCGCATCCATAGAGAATGTCTTTGTAGTTTTTACTACCTTACCAAGAGCTGCGTCTGCTTTCTCAACTAACTCATCCTTTGTGAATTTCTTTACATTTTCAACATCCATGAGTTTCTTGAACTCATCCGTCTCAAGATATTTGCTATATGCCTGATCCTCGAAAACAGTCATCTTATCTGCGATTTCCTCTGCCTCTTCATATCTAGCAAGCTTTTCAGAAATAGAAGAGTAATTAGCTCTCATATCTTCTAACTCGGCTTTCTCATCAGCAGTTACAAACTCAGCAAATACTTCCTGACGTTCGCCATCAAAAGCAATAGTATCATTCTCTTTTGTGTAAGCCTGTTTGTAGTAATTTCCACAGCAAGACTCATAAATAAAATAATCATCATATACAGACATAATCCAGTAATACTCATTTAATGTCTCCTCGATTGGAGTCAAGAGCTGATATAATGCAGAACGTACATCTTCGTGTGATAATTCAAAAGTCTTAGAATATGTATCTTTGTCCTTATCATCATCTGTGGTGTCGTCTGGCTCATCTGTAGTACTATCGTCTGTGTCGTCATCAGTGTCGTCATCTGACTTATCTGATTCTGTTACAACTGTATCAGGAGTAGGCTCTGACTCATCAAAAGTAGTAGAGAATACATTCTCAAGTTCCTCGTCAGATAAGCCTTCATACTCGAAAGTAATATCTTCTACAGTTTTATTGTATTTTTCCAGTAATTCTTCAAATTTTGTCATATTGGTTTCTATATTTCCTCCTTTCTCAAATTTTTCAACTGTTGGATTAGTTTTTGAATTTATATTGAGACTGGATAAAGTTTTATTAAGATTATCCAGAGTTTCAATTAATTTAGAGTGTTCATCATTAGATAATTCATTTAGAATAGAATTATTAGACATTGAGAAATCTTTTAATTTTACATTAGAACCTGCCATTCCAGGCTGAACTTTATTACCATTATCATCATATCCAAGAATTGCTACACCTGAAAAATAACCGTCCTCAATGACTAATGTATGATCCTTTGCATCAAAACTCATAGATTTGATAGAAATTTCCACACTACAAGGACATTCTTCTTCACGTTTTACAATTTCTGTTGCTTTGGTATATTCATCATATAAATAACCATCAATCATGACATTATATCTATCATTCTCTTCATCATATACAAGCTCTGCATTATTAGTTTCTGGGATATTACCAACGGCAATTTCATCATATACGATTTCTCCATCTTCTTCATGGGCATTATGTCCATAAAACTGTGGAATCCCATCTACATTATGGATATACCCTAAAATTGGACGATTCTTAAATGTTGGCAACAGTTTATCATGCATTGTTTCATATGAGATAGAAGACTTATTAAGATTCTTTTCAGTGTGACACGCCTGTAATCTGACAGGTGTAAGTCCAGCAGTTAAATTATTTGAATCTTCAAATTTTAATGTTCCTGCAACCTGAACAACAATTGGTTCACCAGATTCTTCTGAACTAAACTTCATAGATTTCTTTCTATGACTGTAATATTCACATAAATCATCTAATGTAAGTAAACGTTTATTCAATTGTGTATTTAACCTCCTTTCATTTTTTATAAAATAAAAAAGAGGTTATGCAATAGCAAATTCCTCTTTATATTTCCAATAATAATCTCTATATTTTGTTTTATTCTTAATTGCTTTATTAAGGCTATGGTGACAATCTTTTATTTTAAAGTATAAATTTATATCTTTAATTGTTGGAAATTCTTTAACTATCGAACCGTCTTCATCAATCATATAAATCGTCTTTTCACATCTATTTACCTTTCTTTGTAATGGCTTTCCATACTCTGAAATTAAATAATTGTGACAACTTCCACCTCTTTTTAAAACTTTTGTAATTTCACCACTTGGACAACCCAAGAAGGTTTCTGCATCTGCTTTTGTTTTAAAATTTCTTACGAAATTTCCTTGTAGATCATATAATGTAATTGGTTGTAGATTTGGAGATATAGAATATGCATTAAACGGCATAGACTCGTATCTTAAAACGCTCTTTTTGAATTTTTTGTTTTTCCCAGAAAGATTATATCGTAAATCTGTATATGATATATTTAGCTTTTCTTTTGCATCAATTAAATCGGAAAATACATTAATGACTTCTCCATATGCGTTATATTGAAAGATACGTTCTCCGTTCCAGCCTAGATTATATAATTTATATTTTCTTTCCATATCAATTTGCATATTTTTAAGAAAATATGGAAGTTCAGAATATGGATTAACTGGTTCTTCATTATCAAAAGACCAAATGTAACCACCTGCTGTATAATAATCATGTTTACAACAGCTATAAATAGTACAACCATCAATATTATTTTGCCTTCCTGCTTCTTCACAAGATTCATAAGAACAAATATAATTTAATTCTAAATCATATTTGTGAACTTTTCGTCCAGGAACCCTTTTGTTATTACCACCTTTTTCAAGATTATATCCATTTTGAGTTATTAAAGATTGATAGTATTTTATATATTTTTGTTCCTCTATGTTTAATGTATCTATTAATTCCCCTTTTGTTGCTTTAGTAAAACTGGAAATTTCTTTAATATGAAACTTTTCTCTACCATATTTTCGCATTGCATTATATAATGCGCTCTTATAACGTTTTTCATTGAGTACTGAACTCATATGACCGTGCCATCTGTCGGCAATGGTTGTAATAGTTTGACCTATATACACTTTATTATTAATATCATTTGTTATCTTATAGATATAACCTGTATATGTATTATCAGTAACATTGTAACTCATATATAACACCTCCAATCAAAATGGAGGCAGAGATGGGAGAGCAGTAAACCGTCCCACATAACTCTTTATCAGATTGTCCATCTGACCTCATTTGTATTATTCTCTATTTAAAACATCAACTTATTTGTAAATCCGATTTTATCTACTGGAATAGTGTCATCGAATTTTAAAGTTGAATCATTAATAAATATAAAAAAAGAACCCCCAGATGGAATTTCTGAGAATCCTAATTTTGTTAGATTATTTTTTGTTACCTCATCCGAGGTGAATAGAAATTGAGAATCATTTTTCATGTGTGTCACCTCTTATTTATTTCCTTTATCTTCATTTTTGCCAGAATCTCTTGTTGCTTGTCCTTCTGGGCTTAAATCCTCTTCTGGAAGAAGTGGCTTACCATCTGTACCATTAGAAGATTGAGTATATGAAGAATTAAAAGGAATAGCATATTGATTAACATTAAGTACCAATGCTTCAAAGCGAAGTTTATTATATGCAACATAAGGGTCATCACCTAATGCACACATATAATCCATTTTCCCAATACCAAATGCACTGGCATCTTTCATTCGACTTATATAATCATCCCGATTGTATTGAGTCTGATCAAAAATTTGTAAATAAACTCCATCGGTAATATGATTTTTGATCCAATAATTTAGCCAAGATTCTATACGTCTAAGATATACTGACATCTTACCTAAGTCATTGGCATTCGAATACTTTATACCATTTGCATTGCTTGAATCACCTGAACTTACAATAAGCCTATTAATACCTGCGTTTGCAAATAGATTGTTCATTGCTTTGTTTAAGTTATCTGTATCAGTAGCAGAAGTTGACTTCTCAAAATCTATGACTTGAGAAGATTCGTAAGGCGTTGTGCCCCAACCAACTAAGTCTGGTAAAATCTCTTTAATTATTGCATCAAACTGATTTACTAATTCCAAGCTGATTGCAAAATCATCTACATTATCTGAATCCATAAGTGGGATTTTATTTAAGATTAACTTATAATTCTGTAATTCCTCTTTTGCAGCAACGAGATTTTCTGTATCAAGAAGATTTAGTAAAGATTTGAACAAAGGTAAAAAGTAGGGCAGTGGCACATAAAATTCATCATCTGTACTTGCAATAAGTGTTAATGTATTTTCTGGTGGAAGTCGAAAATATTGATAATCTCTACCGCCAGATTTGTATTGATTGTATCCATCAACAAACACTTGATCCCACACACCAACTCCGTCATTATTTACACCTGTAATAAAATCTTTATTATTTGACTTATCAAAAAATGAGGCATCAAAATATGTTATCCATTCTCCCTCACGAGTCTTACCATAAATACGACAATACTGAACGTCTAATGGCATAAGGAATATTCCATTTTCATCATCACCACTCATCCAACCAACATACATACCATCACGAATAGTATTAGAAACAACATTTTGTAATTCTTGTGCCATATGGAAATGATGAAATGTTTTCAATACCTTTTCATAATTTTTAAGCTGTTTGTCGGGATCAAAATCTTTTGTATAATCTGCAAGAGGTGTGATATTATATGTATAGAGTGGCATAGTAGAGAAGTAAGATATCATCTGCTTATAAAGCATTGACACTCTAGTTAAGAAACGAGATACTTCACGAATATTATCTATATTATTAAGAGGTGACTGTACATACTGATCAAGTAAGTCTCGTGTATACTGAGTATAAGTTTTGGAAACTGTCTTAGAAACATTCCTCTGCAACAATTCCTGAAACTTTGCAAAATTTATTTTTTGCGCTCGTTTACGTTCTACTTCATAGCCAGACTCGTCAGTTTTTGTGTAGACCTTTTGTACTATAGGCTGTTTTGTGTTTTTTGTATTACTCAAATTATGTGATATACCTCCTTTCTTAAAATCTTGTTACTTTCTTTGGTGCTCGTACTGAGAAGAGCTTTGTTATGTCGGATGGGGATTGGGTGCGCTTTTTCTGTGTAATAGATTTTCTACGCTCACACATCAAAGCATAAGAAGCAAGACAGGCTGTATATGCCCTATCATCGTGCATCTTGTTGGCTTTTTCAGGCGTTAATTCAAATGAATCTTTCCCTGATTCACGTTTCTTACGAACCATATTTACTAATTCTTCCTTTAAAGCATCCATGTTTGCCAAAGCCAATTTATCCATCCAGTCTAACTTAATCGTTTTTGTATTAACAGATTGAATTTTTCCAAGTTCATCATTTAACTTAACTTCAAATTCTTTTTCATTTACTTTTTCTTTTCGTAAACGTTTAGATATTTCTTCTCTAGCACTATTTAATTTATCTTGATCAATATCAAAAACAGTTAAATAATCCTTATTATCATATGGGGCAGTAAAACTAATTTTATCCTGATTTATTAATTCTATCATTGCTTCATACATTTCAGATTTATAACCAGCAGGAGATATAAGATGTATTTTATCCACTGCGTTTGGGAATCTTTTCACATACTCGGCAGAGTATTCTTTATCTATTAAACCTCTATGAGTAATACCAGCTGCATCTGTCCAATCTGGCATAAGATAATCAGCTATGTTTACACCACCTCCACCAGAACCTGCATCTATATAAACACCAACAATGTTTCCATATGCGTCTGCACCACCATTATAATCTAGGATTACTTTTTTTAAATATTCAATCTGATCAGGTGTTTGCATTGGAGATTTAATCTTTTTTCCAACGTCAATTAAATTAATACAATTAACCAATCTAAGTCTTAAATCTTTACTTCCATCTACCTGTTCAAATTCATATAATTCACCAATAAGAATAACTGAATTATCACGACTTCTGGCAGGATCATATGAGATGATGAACTTTTTATCACCTGTATCATTATAAAGAAGTGGCTTTCTAACCTCTTCGTTTCGTGTAATAACTCCTCTTCTAATAATGGCATCGCTTCCAGCGTCAGTAGTGAATTCACAAAAATATTCTCGTCTAGCCTTTTCAGGATTGGTTCTCATATCTGAATCAATAGTAGATTTCTCAAACAGAGGTGCCATCATCTGACCATGAATAGTAGGGTGGAGTGGTACTTCACATGTTATATTTGCGACAAAGTAATCTTTATTACCCATTAACATTTGTTTTGAAAATTCACGATAAAGAGAATAATATTTTGTAGAAGTATCAGAAGCGGAAGATATGTAGAATTTTTGGTTTGGAATTTCTTTTGGTATTGCTCTTAATCGAACAGTATCAATTCGATTACCATCTCTATCTTTACCAGATTTAAAACTCTTATTTACAATTGCAAAAGCTGAATAAACAGACATCATTTCATCAGAGAGAAAACCGCACTCATCAAAAATTACGTTTCCCCTCATACCTCTTTTTCGATCCACGTTAGAATTTAAGGTCTGAGTGAATCCACCATTATAAGTTGAATATGAAAATCCATTACTTCCGTGTGAAAATCCGTCCCCTGCTGCATTTTTTATCTTAATTTCAGCTTTAAATATATATCCAGTAGAGCCCATCATTGTATCAATATTATCATTTGCAAGTCGTTCCAAAGTGGTGAAAGTTTGTTCAGCCTGACTACCGCTACCGCTTGCAATATACGTCCAATAATTGTTAAATAACATATCTTTTGACATTATGATTATGTCGATAAGAGTGGATTTACCAAATCCACGGCTACACACTAATAATACATTAGGGCATGTCCAGCTTTGCTGAACTATCCAAGCTTGTGCATCCAATAATTCTATATTGAAAAAGTCATTTATAAACCTTACTGGATTGCATTGATAATATTTTTGCATATAAGCAATTTTTATCAAGGATTCAATTTTCCTTGACGACATTGCATATGTACCTGGTTTTACATAAATAATATCTTCTTGAATACATTGATCATCATATTTAATCATATCTAATGAATCAGTTATATCCTTAAATCTCATTGTTTTTATCCTCACTTTCTGAATCATTTTCAGAGTCATCATTTTCGGATTCTTGTTCTGAAAAACAAGAGAACAAATCATTTAAATCAACCAAATTCATTTCGAGCTTTATATCTTTATCTTTTAAATAATCTTTTATATCCAGATTTTCTCGAAGTAATATACGAGATATTTCAATATATTTATCCAAATCTCTTTGTAAATCAACAATTTTTTGTCTTTGTTCAGCAACCATGTCTGACCATTCGGATTCATCCAAAGCAAGTGTTTTCATAATAGAAGCATTACTTAAATCCATTACTTGTTTCATCGCTTTACAAGTTTCCAAATCAAAACCATTAACTTCACCTTCACGAAGATTTAAATCTTTTATTTTTTTAATTTTTCCTGTCCAAGTATTCTCACCTTTTTTGGCGTTTTTATTATGTTTTAAAGATATACAACTATCTTGGGCAAGGCTTGTAATAACAGAAGTAATTTTACCCTTACTTTCTTGCAGGGATTTAATTGTTGCCGAGTTACGCTCAATATTAGAAATATCACTCATAAGTTTTGCAACAGTATCATCAATTTTTGACTGTTGTAAAAAACCACGAACAATAGAAATAGCAGAAGAAGTACGCATCATATCTTCGTTAGCATCTTCACTAGAATCAAGAATTCCTAACAATTGAGAATATAAAAATGGTTGGTCAGCAATATCCTCCTTTTCAAAAGGATCATAACTAAGTAATCGAATAACATCATTTTTATTTTTCAAAAAACTGTCATATGTATCTAATCCTGCGTGAGATTCGATAAGTTCTTCCTCAGTCGTAAGTTCTTTTACTGATTTATTTTCAGTTTTATCCTTAACAAAATGGTCTGAATCAAAGTATGTTAGTCCTATATAATTTGGCATAGCAATTTGACGTGCATACGCTGTCCATACATTAGATTTAACTTTTCCAGAAGCTAGATTCTCTACTTCCTGAATGCTTGAGTCCCATACCTTTTCGAGGAAAGGTTTTCCCAAATATCTAAGGGCAAGTTGCACTGATTCCCTCGTAGGCTCTTGATCAACACCATTTGTAGTTCTTAATGCTATCTTTTTTGCACAGTCTTTACAAATTGGAGTAAGACCACTTTTACTCATAGGATCTGTACTTACATAAAATTTATCTTTAGCTTTATGAGTATCACACATGTAACACCAAGCACCTTCTTTTAGAGACTTGATTTTTTCTTCTTGTGTTTCAACTTTTTTCTTTAATTGTGCAGCCGTTAATTTTGTAGGCTGTGTCTCTTTTGTCGTAGCCAAACTAACGACCACCTCCTTTTATTCCAACATAAAAAGAAGCCACTTTATACAAAATGACTTCTCATAATTTTCAATATTAAATTTTCAATGAAAGTGCAATTCACACATTCAAGACTTGAGTAGAGGAATCGAACCTCGCTTATACCAACGCCTGACCTTATATCATACTTAAAATCTGCGCATTCATTTCTTTCATATATAAGGCGAATGGACTTGAACCATATAAACAAGTCAACTGTCGTCACAGTTTTAGTGCCACCTATACGCCAGTATAGTCTAAGAATATGCATATATCTTAGTTGACACAAACACGCCCTGTAGGAGTCGAACCCACATCTCTCAGATTTGGAGTCTGATATTCTAACCAATTAAACTAAAGACGTATATAACAAAAGAGCCACCTCCAAAGGAAATGACTCTTTCTTACAAATTAATATTCATTTAAAAAAAATAGTAGAGCAGAACAAAAAATTATAATAATTTTCTATTCTTTATTTATTGATGCAACTATAGCCCTCTTTAGTTATTACTTTTTCTATCAACTTCTTTTGTGCCAACGCAACTATGTATTT
>ERZ894199.83-NODE-83-length-49271-cov-10.738683_pt1 | contig 49271 bp, 86 predicted proteins | sample MGYA00380285_ERZ894199 | MGnify/ENA primary metagenome ERZ894199 (study PRJEB32331, sample SAMN06328447) | human gut metagenome | biome: human gut microbiome; feature: stool | host: Homo sapiens | collected 2012-01-17 ... | reverse complement strand
ATATTTATCTATCAAAGCATTGCAAAACAAAAATTCAATCAGATAGATTTTTTGATTAATCACACACATTTTATTAAAAAATTGATTTGTAAGTATTATTCGTTAAAGTTTGCAATTTATTATAATGAATTACTCATACAGCACTATGATACAACATCCATTATTGAAACTTTATATGATAAAATAACTGATAGTGATATTAAAATGATTGTTTATGAACTTTATCGTTTAATTGTAAATGGTCATGATTTTAATTTAGCAGTTAATGATTTTCCTTACTTTTCAGATGATTTTAAAAAATTTATATCTATTATTCAAAATAGTCATGAAAACCAAAGTTTAGAAAATTATATCCAACTTACATTTATGCAATTAAACCAATTTGTTTCTAAATTTATAAAAATCATAGTTCCATTGATTTATGGTTTTGTTGCTACATTTGTAATTGTTGTGTATGTTTCAATAATAATTCCTATGATGAATGTTGTCTCAAATTTATAAAAAGGAGGATTATAAGGATTATGAATTCTAATAAAAAAGGTTTTACACTCATTGAAATGATTTTTTGTATTTCTGTAATACTAGTTATTTTACTGCTTGTTATTCCAAATGTTACAAGTAAAAATCGTTTAGTAAAAGAAAAAAGTTGTGATGCGCAAATTGAAGTTGTTAACTCACAAATCATTTTGTACGAAATCGAAATCGGGCATTTTTAGTTTTCAATCTCTCAAAAGTATTGATATTACTAGCTGTGTATTTAATAATGGAGCTCATTTTTCACTCAATTACGCATATACTCCGCATTTTTATTTCAAATTGCGGAATTAATAATATTTTTTCAGTCGTTTTAAAAAGCATTTGGGTCGTTATTGATTTCATTTTTCATGAGTTGGTTGTAAGCTATAAAAGGTCGGGAGGAGTTATATGGCACTTAATAATGTTTACAATTATATTAGAAAATACATAGATAGAGATTTTAGCAAAAGATTAAATGTGTATGCAAATTATGAATGTGATGACATGATAGAAGAATGTGTAATGATGATAGATTATTATGATCATGATTGCCCTGCTTTTATTTACTACGCTGAAATCAACAATATTATCATATTTAATGATTTTGATGTTGCATTATGTAATGCGTACCCTGCTCAATCTCATTTTTTTGAGACAACACTTGATAGAGTACTAGATATCTTAATAATGCAAGATACTTTGATTAATAATGATATTGAGGTACTGAATGAATTTATAAATTAAAAAGTTCCCTAGTTAATAGGAGAACTTTTATTTTAAAAATGTTTGGCAACACCAAATTATAAACATTACACATGAGACCATTCCTAAAATGGTACAAGTTTTTAGAACAATTTTAAAAAATATTTTTTTAGCTCGTAACATTTTATTCCTTGTGATTGATAAGATAAACATAATAAAGCAATACATGACTACAATCATTACAATTCCGATTAAACATCCTAAGCAGATTAGTTCAACTAAAGGCACTGGTTGTCCATCAACAAAAGTAAATAAATCATTGATTAGTGACATTCCACCGAACATAACAAATGAAATACCAACAAAGATAGCCACGATTGCAATCATTTGAGACATTAAAGAATCCTTTTGTGCTTCAATATCTTTTTTTACAGAATTCTTTAAATCATTTATTTTTTTAGTTTGAGAAGAAATAGAATTATTAACTTCCTTAACTTGATCGGTAATCTTTTTGTCAAATGCTGAAACCGATTTGCTAAGATAAGGTTCAATTTTATTATCGCTCAATTCCATCATTTCAACTTGATGAATGGCTAATTGAATATGATCAAGCATTTTCAGTAATATCGTATCTTCTTTTTCAAAGTTATTGATTTCAATCTTATTTACCATTGATGATAGATTAACTATTGCATTATCAGTATAATTATTTTCAGTTTTTGACCATTCGAACACTTTATTTGAAAAACTAGAATATAAAATACGATGATATTTTTCTAAATACTTTTTCAAGCTTTCTCGAAACGAATTTTCATCAAAGGCTGTTTTATTTAGTATGAGTAATTGAATTATATTATCCATATCTTTCTCAGCGTGTTCATACAAGTTATCTATATGTTCGTTAATTTCGTTATTTAGTTGGTTAATTTTCTCATTAATATTTTCAATTCTATCCATGTTACTAACCATTCGCTAAATTCTCAAAATATTTTTTTATAAGTTGCTCATCAATCACTGCATTTCTTTCGGATGGATGACTATAATAAGTTTCATGCCATGGAATCTGATTGTGTGTGATATCAACTAATCTTGTAGCACTTAAATGAGCAAAATTATCAATAATCGCATCAATAATTTTTCTAGTATCAGAATCTATCATGTATGGATCATACTGAACTTTATCCCATGATATATTATCTTGAGAATCGAACGAAACTTCCAAATATTCTTTTATTGGTGGTATATTCATCGCACCATATCTTTTGAATTCATGATATGCATTAGGACATACTGGTCCATAATCCCAAGCTTCAATTTTTTCAGGGAAACATCTATTGCCAGTTAAGGCAAGCATATATCCTTGAACAAAATATAATAACTTTTGTAATTTTAAATTAGAAATAATTATTCCTTTTTCATTGCATTTATTAATTATATATCTTGCTATATCTAAAACATCATATTCTCTACCCATACTAAAAACTCCCCTATTCATAAACGCCTAATTTTTGTCCAATTTTCATTTCTTGCTATAGGTATTATACATTGATTGATTATATTTGTGCAACGAATTTTATCTACATATCTCTTTTCATACTATTTTATACTGTTTCATATTGTATTATTCCTCAACTTTTATTGAAATAATCCCTTATATATAATAAGGGTAGAGAAATTTATAAAATAGCATAAAAAAGCCCCTTATCCTTTACATACTAGTACTATTATGTTATAATAATATTGTAAAGAAAGGAGGGGAAATAAATTGTTAGGTATCTATAATTTAAAAGATTTCTTGGAAACTCTAGCATACGTTGTAGCAATCGTTCTAGGAATTCAAGAAATCTTAAAAGGCTGGAAAGGGAATTAAAAAATTCCTTCTCCAATGCTCATTATAGCTAACAATTTAAATATATGCAAATATCTGGAATAATAGCAATTTTCATTATTTTATACATTGTTATCAAAAGAAGAAAGGAACGTTAAAATGGAAAAGGAAAAATTTAATCAAGCAAAATACATGAGAGAATGGCAAAAAGAAAACATGAAGCAAGTAAAAGCATCGTACAAAACTGAATTTGTAGATGAATTCAAAGAAGCGTGCAAAAAACTTGGGATTAAACAATCGGATGTTTTTAGAAATGCAATGTATAGTACAATTAAGAAAGCAGAGGAAATAAAAATGACAAAAGAAGAAATTAAACAAGAAATTATTTTAGATTTAGAAAAAGCGTATGAAGAAAAAAATGAATGTAGATATTATTTGGAACAGCTTCCTATGGAAGGCGACTATGATAATGAAGTTCATGAATATATTAATAATTTAGAAAATAAAGTTAGACATCAAAATAAAGAAGATTTTGATTATTATGTAGACCAATTAGTTGATTACTATTATCAAAATCAAGAGATTTACTTTGATAATAATGCTGAATAAATAAAAAAAACCTACTCATTTAATTTTGAGTAGGTTTTTTCATGCAATTATTAGTTAATATAAAAGTTATTTTTTTGAAGAATAGATAATATTACATTTACTTTTTCTGTTAACTAACAAATATATTATACACTATATTTAAATGATTAACATCCAATTAATTTTAAAATGGTGTTTCTTCCTGCAATTCCATCAACTTTCAATCCTCTATCTGATTGGAATTGTTTTACTGCTGTTTCTAATCCACTTCCAAACTTACCTGGACATTCAACACCAGATGGATCATATCCTCTACACATTAATGCAATTTCTACTGCTGTAACAAGGTATTGAGTTTCTTTACGTTTGACCCAATGATGTGCTAACACACTTTTAGATTTCTTACCAAATGAACCGTCGACAGCTAAATGAGCATCGTAGTCTTTGTTCATAGCTACTTGGAAACATCTAGCGACATTAGCTTGTGTATTAGGACCAAAGATACCATCTGTAGCAATACTATGTCCAGTAAAGTTGATTGAGTGTTGTTGACCTCTTGAAATGATACTGTCTAAGTTATCATTCTTAGCAGCAGCTGGAACTACAGTACCTGTACCTAATGCTCCAGTTGTAGAATTAACGATATTGTTCTTAAATGTTTGCCATACGTTATCATTTAATAAGCCATTACAGTTTGGACATAACTTACCATTTACATCATAGTGACGTACTACATGATTAATATCGATATTGTATTTTTTCATTAATGCTCTAGCTAACGCATAAGTATTAGCAAGAGTTTCATCACAAATATGAACAGTACCATCTTTATGGTTATCGCACATTTCGATTGAGATTGAGTTAGCGTTTTTAATCGTACCATAATATGGGTGGTGATTTGATTGACATTTACCTCCAACCGCATAAGCTGCATAATTGTCCGGTACAGATTGAGTAACACTATCATCATCTACGAAATAATGAGCAGATGCTTTGACAATTTCTCTAGCAAAATATTTTCCGTTAGATTCATCACTATCTCCATCGTTAGAAGTATAGTGAATGACCAACCATTTAATATCATTTGTATTACGTTGACTACCATAATTTTCTTTACGAGCTAAATTTTGTTTCGTAACATATCCCATATGTTAATACCTCCTTTTTTAAAATAAAAAGAGAGCTATTCACTCTCTTTCTCTAATTCCTCTTTGATTTCATCAATTCTTTTCCATATTGCTTTAGTTTCACGCTCTTGAAGCGCCATACGTTCAACTACGTTATTGTGCTTTTCAACTTTTTTTGTCAGCTCATCAATACGATAATTCATTAATGTATTAGCTTTATTGTTTGAAAACATTGTAGTGATTACACTAGGCACAGCTACACATAGACCAGAAATCAAAGCAACTGTAACTGCTTCTGTCATATGATTTCACTCCTAACTTTCATCTACAATTTCTTCCAACTCTGGAAGTCCTGCAACGCTTGTTAGAATAGAAACAACACCAGATAGACAACTTGCACTAACGATCATCGCCCAATTGACTTCATTCATCACTGTAGACGTTCCAATTAACGCAACTGCTGTTTGAGCTACTGTTTTGATTGCTCTAATACCTGCAGCTTTTACCCATTGATTAAAATCATATTTTTTAACTTTCAATTCAATCACCCTTTCTAGATAGTTTTAATTTTTTGTGTAACGAATAGTTGCTTTAAATTTATAATTTGCCCAACTATAATTGTTAGCAAAACGAATGTTATCTACATTCAAAATGAAATACGTACAGTAGAATGTTCCTGTATTACCACTAGAATAATAAACAACAGGAAATCTATAGAAATCTTCTCCATTGGAACATGTGACTTCATAATCAATAAACTCGTTTAAATTATTGATTGAATGATTGATTGTGCTTACTCCAACATTCAGTCCAGTCCACGTAATGATTTTTTCATAAATCTTTTTACCATCAATCCAATATTTACCCGTCCAATGTTCATCTGTAGACATTTTTAAATTAAGCAATTCATTCCCATTTTTATCAATAAGTTCTGGCATAGTTATTGTCACCACCAATCTTTATTTATATTTTTAATAACCAAAAAAGAGCAGAAATCAATCTACTCTTTGTAATATACTGCATCTTTTAAATCAGTTTCTAATTCACTGACTGTCTTTTCAAGCTGTCCAACTCGCTTTTGCAATGATGTTAATTGTGACTTCAAAGCAAACGTATCTTTTAACTTTGTCATAAAAGTTTTCAAAATATCACTTGTTAGAAACTTAGTGCTATTAGCTGAAACAGTTGTTGAAGATGCGTGCTCACTTACATTTGAAAACAAAACTCTTTTAAAGAAATCTTTCATATATAAGACCTCCTAGTATTATGCTCCAAATACTTCATTCCACATTGTATTTAATTCAGTATCAGTCATTACTACTAATTTAGCATTGATAGCTGAAGTTACTTGTGCTGCAGTTTGATATCCTGAATCATTTGTTAATGATGATACTTTTGTTGGAATATCAGTCTTTTTAGCATAAGAGCTTAGATCCGTTTCTCTTGAACCTAATTTTTCAAATTTAGAATTGATATAGATGTATTCATCATAGATATCATTACCAGAATCACTATTAGCAACTAAATAGATAATACCTTTTTTACCAGTTGAAGGTAATGATTCGACAACTGAGTAATCGATTTGAGTTACTCCTGATACTGCAGATGCGATTTCTTTTGTTACATCAGATGATTTAGCATAAGCTGTTAGATCAACATTTACAGCTTTCGATGAATCAGGAGTTAAAGCTGTACCATTTACTTTTACAGTTTCAATTTTGTTTGCTTGAGCACCAGTAGCAACACCGTTTAATTTTGTTTTATCAGCATTTGTATAATCATTTGTAGATAAACCTTTTCCAGATTCTTGCGCTACAAATTTTCCTTCGCCCCATGCTTTAATTTTTCCTAGGGCTTTTTTTAGAATTGAATCAGTTACAAAACTCATAATATATCTCTCTTTCTATTTATTTTTTTATTCAAATACTTCTTCCCACATATTGTCTAATTCATCATCAGACATTTCAGTGGCTGTTCCCTGCATATCTTTCCATGCAAAGTCATAATCGATATTGCTTGCTTTTTGCAATACTTGGTCTTTATTACCACCTGCAGGAAGAGTCGCAAGTTCTTTTTGTTGTAATTCTTGTTTTAAATTAATTAATTGTTCATACAGCAACTTCATGTTTGGATCCATTGGTTGTTGTTCCTTATCATCCTGATCATATTCGACATCTTCGATTTTCAATCTAAACGGTTCAAATGTCTTAGTAGAATTATCATCACTGTTTCTGCCAATCAATGTACAGGTTAATACCCCTGCTGTTTGAGTAAGATTTTCTCCAATGATAAATAGATTTTGAAGTAATGGTATTTCAGTTACTTCATCGTCCATATCTACTTTCAAGTAGAAGTTCCAGCCATCAATGAATAGATTTTTGTTGGTGAATTTGACAGCTGTATTGTTGCTATCATACTTTCTTCCAGCATAGAAGATATTTCTAGTACATGAATGTGATTGATTTTCATTCAGATAGATTTCAATAATTCTCATATGTTAACCCTTGTAAAAGATTGCATCACTAAATGAATTGACTGTCCTAGCAATCCTGTCGACACCTGAAATATTGATTCCATTCAAATGAACTCTGAACAATTCAATTTGACGTAAAGCACCACCGTTTTCAAGATCATCTTTTGTTAATGAAGGAACTGTTTCTTTTTCCCCAGGTGTACCTTGGATGACAACAATTTCGTGTGATTCCCCTTGCTCGTCAATTTTAAATTGCGAAACAATACAGTCACAACGTTTCATGTTTTGAATACCATTTTCAATTGGTACATCACAATACATTCCTGGTTTTATTCTAAGAAAATGCCCTTGATTAATAAGCAAGCCATCAGCAATTCTAATTTTATTGTTGCTGACAATAGTTGCTTCCATTTGATTGCCTTTTTTAAAAATCCCATCAACGGAATATAGTGCATCAAACAAATATGCATCAATAGATGCTGATACTTCTTTTCCTGTCAATGTAATTGCCTCAACTGCATCACTTGAACTTGCCATCTAATCACCTACCTTGTAATCAATGTCACAGTCTGTGTAGTCTTTTTCAAACGTACATTTAACGATTTTTTGTACAATAGGCTTTTGCATAGAAATACCTGTTATGTATTCTTTTGCTCCTACGATATCACCAATTTCAGGAGATAAATTATCAAATGTAATTTCTAAAGAGTTATCAGTCTGTGCTTCTTTTAATTTTGTTTTGGTTCCATCTATTAATTCTTGAATGCTTTCAACATTTGAATAGTCATATGTCATTGTATTCAGTTCACTTGGAATCATAGAGTCATCATCAATTTCACTCAGTTCTAAGTATTGATCATTGATTTTAAAGACATGAACAACCTGCCTTTCTTGCAAATCACCTTTGCCTAATCCAATGCAATGATTACATTGATTTATATCTTTTTTAGCGACAATCTGCAGATTGTAATCATTGTCGAATTGGAGTTTTTCGGAATAATTGATAATAGGCTCAACTGAAAGTTCAATCTGTCCATCTTTATTCCAAATAAGTTTAAGTTTGGCATTTGCATCATTTAGCATTGTTTCAAATGCCTGCAACGTGTTGTAATAACGTGCCTGATAATTAATGGTTATTCCACTATCTTCTTGTGAAACAACAAAAAAATCAGCCAGTTTCTTTTTTAAACTTACTGATTTAGATTTATTTTCAATATAATTGAAAAAATCAGTTGATGAATTGATATATTCTCGAATGCATTCATTTGCTTCACCTATGAATTCATAGTATTCATCAGTTCTTTTTTTAGGCTGAATAATATCATTTGCTAGCAATTTTCTTGGGCATATACCACCTATTTTTACTTCTTCAGCCTCAGTATCTATTTCGATACTTTTTACTATCCCACCAAATTCGGTACCGACACAATAAAACCTGCTGTCATATGTCAATTTGCGGTCCCAGCTGTCCGTTGAAACAGTTATTTCAAAGTCGTTCTTGGCTTTGTCATATGTTCCAATTTCCAAGTCTAGGCTGCAGTTTAACAATGGTCCTTGTTCGATTCCGTTAGGATCCGTGTAGATGAACTCCATCATCATTCATCACTCTCCCATTTCGGTTCACTTCTTGCATCGTAGACAACGATATCAAATGAAAAAGAGTTGTTCCAAACGACAATATTTGTATCAGGTGGGATGGGAACATACAATCTGTTGTCTTTGTTCCTGTCATTGAAAACATTGATTTCATCACCGTGTGCTGTGATTTTTACAGCTTTCTTTTTCAGCGTATCGATTTCAAGTCTTTCATTTGCTTCAAGTGTCGTATTGATTTGATAAAGGTTGTCTCCTATTTTAATGGCTGGGTCTTGTGCTGGACCATATATTCTTAATAAAATATCATTTTCAACGACTCCAATATTTCTAACTGTCATTTGTCCTTCACTTGCACCATAAATATAAGGATATTTATAGGAATACTTCTTTGTTCCAGCTTTTCTTCCTTCACCACTGCTGTAAAAATGGTAGGTATCTTCCTTGATCCATTTAGTTGAATCAGTTACCAGAGTTAAATCTACCTTTGCGTATGGAAGAATATATGACTTCATGTCTTTTTGGTTTTTAAAGATATTGCACTCTATATAGTAGTCATTATAGAAGAGTTTTCCTTTGACATTGCTTACGTTATCTACATCAAATATCTCAACGAGTCTATTTAGAGCACTGTAGAAGTCTTTTTGATTTTGGCTAAAGATATCTACACTAACCTTTTTCGTTTCGACATCACGATAAAAGCGTGTGACCCTTCTATTTTCAGTTTCATATGACCACTCAAAGTTAAAAAAGTCAGTTTCTTCAATATGATAAGGAGCACTTAACAAATCTATTTGCTCATTGTTTGAATTGACATAATATACTTTCATAAATGCTCCTTTCTAAATAATTCTGGCAAATTCACGCTTGTCTACTTTGAAAGACATTCCACTGTTTTTAATTGCTTTAGCAGTTGAATTTCCCATCTTATCATAATCAATTTTTAATTCATTTGTGACATTACTTTCAAATGCTGTTTGTCTTGCGATATCAAGATTTGTTTTCAGTTCGATATCATCCAAATTGAAGTTTATGATACCATTCAAGTCACTTGTCATTTTTTCAAGTTCTTTGTTCATGGATTTTTGAGCTTTTGGCATGGCCACTTCAAAACCTACCGCAATACCTGGTGGTAAGAATTTACCAATGGCATCTCTCATGACTTTTGAAGGTGAATGAATGCCAAAGAATCCTTTGATACCATCTACAACACCATTTGCAAAATCGCCAATCTTGCTAAGCAACCAGTCTTTTGCATTCTTGATACCGTTCCAGATACCTTCCACGATATTTTTACCAATATTTGCCATTTTACCAGGCAATCCAACAAGAGTATCAACAATACCATTCCATAGTGATTTGGCTGCTTCAATCCCTTTTGAACCCATCTTGACAACGAATTCAGCAACCTTTCCAATAGCATTTGACAATACGTTCCAAATTTGCCCAGGTAATCCTGTAACAAAACTGATGATGCTTGATACAAAGTTTGAGCCTGCTTCATATCCTTTGGAAATCAAATTCAAAGCAAACTCAGCTACTTTTCCTATGATATCAGTTATATACGTCCATATTTGGCCAGGTAATTGAGAAATCCAAGAAATGAACGACTGTACAAAGTTTGGAATGTCAGTCGTCACAAATTCAACGAATTTAATTCCTAAACTAACGATAAAACCAATTATCGAACCAATCGCATAGCCAATGTTGTATGGCAACTGATTGAAAAATTCGATTGCTGAGCTAATAAATCCTGTTAATATTTCAATGAAACTGTCAAATGCTTGCGGTATCGTTTCAGTAAAAAATGATGCAATTGATTCTCCAAGCCCAGAAAAAAATTCAACAATCGTTTGACCGATATTGCTGAAAGTCTCTACAAGCGTGTCAATTGCACCTGGTATCGATTCAGTAAAGAATGAGACGATTGTATCTATCACAGGCCCGCATGTTGATGTTATAGAATTCCATAGATTTATCCAGAACGACCTGAAACCATCGCTTGTATTCCATAAATAAATGAATCCAGCTACCAAGGCAGCAATAGCTGCTACAATTAGGCCGATTGGATTCAACATCATTTCGCCATTTAATAGTTTCTGCGCTAATGCTAATCCCTTGGTTACTCCTTCGGTGAGAAGAACTATTCCTTTGTAAGTAGCAAGTGCTGTTGCTACAGTAAGAATAACAGCTGATAATGGTGTAAAGTTATCAAGTGCAACTCCTGCTACATCATAGAACAAATCACCTAAAGGCTGTAACTGATCTTTGACCTTTCTAACTTTTGATTCCAATTCTTGCATTGGAGTCGTTGTTTCATCAGCAAACTGTTGTCCTTTTCCTGAAACATCATCAAAAGTAGTTCCAACACTATTCAACGCTTTAGCAAATGTAAGATTAGCATCTTCTCCCATTGTACCGAAAGCAGTAGCTGACATAGTCAACGCTTTTTGCTGATCATCACATTTAGTAATGTCACTTACGATACTGTCGATAACATCCTTTTGAGTAGCCTTTCCATCCTGCCATGCTTTGAATGTCTTTTGTGTTTCACTTGAAAATAAACCTAGAGCACCCTCAATAGTTCCATCAGCTAAACGAGTAGTTACTTCATTGATAGCATCATTTACCTTATCTAGGTTATATGCACCGCTTTCTGAACCGTTCTTTAGTAATTGAAAATATTCACTTGCTGAATATCCTGCCTGTGAAAACTTTCCAGAGTATTCTGAAATGTTATCTCCTAATTCGTCGGTCCAATCCAAGCCCTCTTGAGTACCAGCGATGATATAATCCATTGCTTCTTGCGCAGTCAATCCAAAGTTTTTCATCAATCCTTTGACACCACGCAATGTTTCATTCATATCTACATCAAATGTATCTTCAAGAATGATTGCTTGTTGTGTGATGGAATTAAGTGTTCCATCATCCATATCACCTAAGTTACGTTTGATACGAACGACGGCTTCGGCAACTCGGTCCATGCTTTCACCGAGACCGGCTTCATAAACATCCTTGATAACCTGTGCGGTTTGTCTCACTTGGTCATCTGTTTCTCCTAGAGCGCCTTTGACACGTGCAACTGAATCTTCAAAATCTTCATAGACTTCTTTTCCAATTTCAGTTCCTTGTTTAATTGCTTCTCCTATTGCTAGATATCCTGCAATCTTTGCACCGAATGATTTGATTTTATCTTCCATTTCTTGAAGCTTTTTCTCAAAATCATCAGAGTCAGGAGGCTCAATAGGTTTTGGCTTGTTTTTTTTGTTTAAGAAATCATCTATCTTTTTCTTTACATTGTCTATTTTAGATGTTGCTTTATCTTCAACATCAACTTTACCATCAACATCTATAGCTTTTTCAACCGCAGATGCTTCTGATTTTACTGTCTGGGCACTCTTTTCAAAATTGGAAGTGTCCATTTTTGCACTACCTTCAACTTTTGCGTTGTCAGTAGCTTCTTTTGAAAAACTTTCAACCTCGTTTGATGCTTCATCAAGCTTCTTTTCTAGTTTCTTAGTATCAGCATCAACGTTAGGTTTAGCTTCTTTTTGTGATACATCTTTAGCAAATTTATCTACTTTTTTATCAGCTGTATTGAGTTTCTTATCAACGTTTTTATCATTGATTTCTAAATCAATTACAACTTTACCATCTGCCATCATACCACCTGCCTTTAATTTATTCTTTTGGAATTCCTAACGATTCAAATAATTCTGCTTCGATTTCTTCCTGAGTTCTTTGGAATGGGTCCCCCTGTTCTTGAATAGCATAGTAATCTTGAAGTTCTTTCATTCTTGCACGTTCCTTCTTGTCCTTGATTTTCGATAGATCCGCAGTTCTATATCCAACGACCTGAACGAACTTGGTGTCGTCATTCAATCCATTAAGTAATGCTTTGAATTCCCACCAATGCATATTGGTTCTCAATAGATTTATGCCATACTGCTGCATAAACGCAGCAAAGATGAGGTCCATATCATAATCAAAAAGAAACCCAACTTTTTTATTAGATTTCTTCTCAGGTTTATCCGGTTTATTACATTTGTAGAAATCAAGAATTCCTTTCAGTAATTCCAATGAATCAACATTTTCCATGTACAATTCATAGTTTGGAATCACCAAATCAAACAGCATAGGGATTTTATAATTTTCATCAATATACTTGTCAGAAACGATACAAGAGAATTGAATCCATGTTCTAAAATCAGTTCTTATTTCTATTTCTTGATTTTCTATTCTTATTGTTTTTTGAAGATCTCTTTTGTCTAGAATTAACATAATCTTTTAACCCGTATTTGTTTTTTGTGTAATCCATTTGCTTTTGAAGGTTTCCAAATTCCCTTGTAAGTGAGTTTAAACTGTCAAGCTCATTTTTGATTCTGTCTTGCTTTTCTTTTTGACGTTCAGTCGTAGCGTGTTCATCAAACTTGGCTTGAATTTCTTCTGCAAGAGCTAGGATTACGTAGTAAGGTTTTAAATCATCCTTATCAAAAAGATAATCATATGAGCCTTTTCCTAATAATTCATCAATGACGACTTGACAGTCTTCAATAAAGGTATCGTCAATTGTACGATTGCCTCTGTATTTTTTGATGAACTTGTCAATCAGCAAATGATTATCGATATTGTCAGCATCGATACTGAAAATACGATCTTTAATTTTTACATCGAATAAATTCTCTTGAATCTTGATTTCTAACATAGTAATAATCCCTTTCCTATTTGATTTCTATTTGCCTGCTGGTGTAGATGACGCACCTGATTGAGGTGAAGCAGCTGTAAATTTACCAGTTGTGTAGTCATATTCACCTGCAGTAAATTCTCCGGTTGCTACATTGTATTGGCCATGTTCGGAAGCTCCCTTTTGAGCGAAAGTTCCTTCCAATGCAATTTTTCCTCCACCCTCACCGGAACCAGGATTAGATGGTTGAATTTCATATTGTCTGTGATGTGCTGCAAAACATCCAGTTGAACCTTCAACAGGTGCCCATGTTTCAATTTCATATTCATCAAACATGGAACCAATAATTTCTTTTTTACCAACTTCATAGATATGACGAACAAACTCATTGCCAGGAATCAATTCACCTGAATATGAAACCGATGGTGTATATGCCATCATATTTGAGTGAGAAGTCTTTTCATTAATGTATTGTCCGTCATCGGTTGAAGGATCTACAGCTTGAGTCCAATCAGTTAAACCAGTACCAGCCAATACAGGTTTTGATACACCATCGAATTTGACGTAGTGTAGGTTTTCATGACGGTTTACTACAGTATTTCTTAATGTTTGTGCCATTATTCAAAAGCTCCTTTCTTGTAGTAAGTTAATTGATACAGTGCTGAAAAATTAGCAATGCCATTGTCATAGGTTTCAACACCAGGATTGGCAATCATTTCTAATTTCTGTGGAACTATATCATCAGGAAAAACAATGTTTTCAAATTTATTCATTGTTTCCATTTCAAATCGGTTTGCTAATGCATCCAGAACATCAGTAATTTTTTTGACACTCTTTTCAGTTTTAGCTCCTGATTGAAAATTAATATAAAAAGGCAATACCGCAGTATAGCCCCCTATGATGTTTTCATTTATTTTTTCAGCCCGATTAGATATTCTTTGAACCATGATTTGGTCATCCTTGTTTGAAGTAAAGAAATCTAATTTCCACATATTTTTTTGTACATTTTGAATATCCAACTTCTTGCAAAAGTCATAGATACAATCCAATACCCTGTTGTATTCTTCATATGTCAGTTTTTTATTTGATTTATTTTCCATTTCTAAACACGTCCTCTACACTTTTGATCCATTTCTTGATGTTTGCTTTCTTTGATTTTTCAAACCATTTGGCCGTTGCCTTTGGATGACGTGACTTGTCAAAGTTCATCCCTGTACCTTTATACACATGTTGCGCATAATCAGTATCGTAAATGACTTGTTTTTTCTCTTTGGCATTATCTCCAATATCAGGCGTTTCTCTCAAATGCGTATGATGTAGATTGGAAAAAGGAACGTAAGGATCAGTATCTCTTATTACAGAATTTTTAAGAGTCTGATAGGCTTTTTCCTTAGTTCCTTCTAAATCTTTTTTCACTTGAGAAAAGTCAACATCAATAGAAATCTTCAAGAAGCATACACCTCAATGAACTGGATTTCTTTCGTTCCTGGCGGGCGATAACAGGCATATTTATTGATTGAATAGACATTTGTTGTCTTTTTCAATTCATCGTAGTCCGTTTCTTTTACCACATCCAAGACAAAATAATCTTCATTTCCAATCGTAAAAGTATTCTTTTTTGACTTGTAATCATGCTGATCAACAAATGTAAGCTCACCACAATCACCCAAATCAATCGTTAAAAGAACACTGTCCGCATCAGAAATCCCCTTGTTTGATTGTGTAATGCCATAGTTTTCATCAAATCCAACGTTTTCAAGAACGTATGGAATAAAAGTATCTTCATCAACTTTATGAATCAAAGTAACAGTAAAAGGTCTTAAAATACGAGGAGAGCTAATCATATCGTTTGGCCACTCTGCACATAAGACCTTTTCTTCTCAATTCACTTTTAATCATATAAGCTGAAACGGATGAAAAAGGAACACCATTGAATTTGTTGCCCCTATCACCATAGCTATAATTAAATCCGTCTTTCGATACACTTTGTAAATCTAAATCGCTTGTGCCATTTAGAGCATTCAAACCACCATTTGCTTGAAGATAATCGATTTGATAGCATACTGCTCGTTTAAGTTCCAAACAGTAATAATCGATATTTTTTTCTAATGCCCATGGTGCAATGAATTGTTCAGCGTAACCCTTGACTAAATCAATTACAGTTTCAACAAGGTCCTCAAATTCAGGCTGACATATTTTTCCTTTGAATGTATCTACGTAATATTCATAAGAAACCTTCATACTATTCTTCTGTTGTATCTTTCTTAGCTTTAGATGCTTTTGCTGGAGTTTTAGCATTTGCTTCTAATTCTTCAACTTTTGTTGTTAAATCAGCGTTTTGTGCTACTAATTCAACGATTCTTGCATCTTTTTCTTTAATTTGTGCTTTTAAAGATGAATATTCTCTTTTAAAATCCGCTAAAGAAACTGGGTCACCTTTTTTAATGACTTCACCAGATTCTTCATCAATATGATCATAACCACGAGCAACATAGTCATCAACTCTATGTGGCTCGATTGTAAGGATTCTATTTCCTTTTCTTACTTGTGACATAGATCATCCTCCTCTTTATTATTTTTCAACTGCAAATTGAATTGAATTTACTTTTTTCTTTAAAACAAATACATCTTCATGTGATTCTTCATAGTAGACCCATTTTCCTTCAGACATTGCAGATGGTTCATCTAATTTAGCAAATTCATAGTTGATTGGTGTAATGACTGCTAATGGATGCACCATAAACATTTTGATTTGTTTTGCAGAAACTGCAGGTTTATACCCTTGTGTGAAGTCATATACAGTTTTCATTAATTCTGATGGAACTTCAACGATTTTAACCAAGTCTAAGTTAGCGATAGTTCTGTTTAATTTATTTTCTGCATCACCAATGATTACAGTTCTAGCTAATTTTTCAGCTTGTTTTAACATTGCATTGTAAACTGGTGTGATATATAAGATTCTTCCTGTAGATGGAACACGTGCTTCAGCCATGTTGATCATCATTTTATCAAAATATTCTAAGATATTTGCTGCTGTGATTTCATCAGTAATAGGTGTTTGACCTAATTCTTGATATTCAGCATAGATTTTAGAAACACAATATACGTCCATTTCAGGGAATTTTTGTTCTTGGTTGAATGTTTCAGTAATATTACCGATTGAAGCAACCATATTTGTTTGATCAATATCTTTTGGGTGTACCAAAGTAGACCATTTTCTTTCATTGGTTAAAGTTAATGGTGTCCATGCGTTATTGTAGTTTCTAGTTGCATTGGCAATTGTATCTCTTGTTGAATCTACACGTCCTGTAGTTTCTAATGTTGGGATTTCAATTGTTCTTGCATTGACCCATCTATATTTTTGGTTATTTGGAGTATTGAATAAATCTCCGAAATAAAGCGCATAAGGCCAAGCTTGTTCCAACGCTTGTTGATATGCATGTGCATAGTTTACTGCTGCCATAGTTTAATTTCCTCCTGATATGTTATTCTTTTGGCATTGCTCTAACACCTGCAAAATGGAAACCGAATGCATTTGCATTGTTTTCTCCTCCAGGTGCTCCTTTAGAAGCAGTACCTTTTGTAAATGTTGGTAATGAAGGTTCATCTTTAGTTTTTTCAACAACGAATGCTCCTGCATCCGATTCTTTTAAACCATTGATATATTCATCCGCTCCAATGAATTTGCCGTCTTTCAATTCAAAGTTTTGTTCCTTGAATTGAGAAATGATTCCACGTTTGGCACTTTCAGAAGTAAAGTTCATTCCTGCAAAGTATGAGTTAGTAGCAAAGTCTCTTTCTTGTTGAGTCAATTTGTTGTTCAACTCTGCAGTTTCATCTTTATATTTCTTTTCCCATTCAGCAGCGGAATTTTTGATACCTTCAATATCCATGTCCTTGTATGATTTGATTTGCTTATTCGCATCATTCAAGGAGTTTTGAGCTGATTCATATTTTGTGTTCAATGTTTCTAGCTCTTTTGTTTTTGATTCGACTTCCTTGCGGTATTTTTCAATATCATTACCGTTTTCAGTCATGATTTGATTAACTTGTTCATCTGTTAATCCTAAATTCTTTAAAAATTCTCTTTTCATAAGATCCTTTCATTCACTACGCTTTAGTACGCTGGTTGCATCAGCCTGTGTGGTTGCAGTTTTACGAGTTGCCCACCTCAAAATTTTTGTTTTATTCATGTGTTGCTATGTTGTTTTCAGTTTTTGGGTACAAAAAAAGGAAATATCAGTCTCTATTGCCGTATTTCCTTTTATTTCTCTCTAGTGCTTTTGTTTTGCTTTTAGGTGGCGGTACGTAGCAATCGTATTTTTCATGACGAACACGACCGCAAATCATACACATATACTGTATCTTCTTAACAATAACGTGTCTTTTCTTATCAAAATATTGAATAGTATGATATTCAAATTCTTGATGATGATGTGGTCTTAATCCTTCAGCCATTGAAAAACACCTCCTTTCTCTAAAATTGCGTATAGAAAAAGCGAGTCTTTTGAACTCGCTTTATATTCATATTTAATTTTTAATCTAATACCATTGATAATTGACTATTGTATTCTTTGATTTTCAAGCTTGTATTGACTTCGGGAGACCATGATTCCAAATAATTTTTAGCATTTTCATAATCAGTCTTTAGGGTATCTCGATATGAGCCTAATTTGAAATACTTTTTATAGTCTCTCCAAATGTTGCTGAAAAGCTTTCTGCTCATTAATTGGTAAGCTCTTGAATCAATACCGCCTAGTGCACTAATTACAGTTGTTTTAGCAATTCTTTCAAGTGTATATTGTTGTGAACTGTCAATCGTTGTTGATTTTTCTAAATCAGATACCTTTTCTTCAAGAACATCAACTCTTTGAGCTGTTTGTTCATGGGCTTTAATTGTCAACATAAGCAATTCTCTTGGGTCAGTTGGTACTTTAGCATATGAACCAGTCTTTCTCAACGTTGGAAGTACTTCACTTGTTACCCAATGTTTGAATTTCTTTGCGGATGGTAATTTGCTACCGAAGACTAAAGAATAAAATCCACTTTCATTTACGATAGTTAAATTTTGCTTTCCTCCAAGGGTGTCGCATTTTGCTACCCCCTTATCTTCATCTTCAACATGTTTAGAAATGGCATCTCTAGGATTGTTATACCCAAGTGCAACTGCAACATCTTTACCAACAAGCCAAGGTTCATTATCAATCATCAAGCTTCTTACATTTCCAAATTCTTCATTGTTAAATATTTGTAGTTCTTCCATATTGACAACCTCCTTTGTTAATTGTTTCTTGAATGTTTCTTGTTAAATCATTGCATTTATAAATGTTTGATCTAATATCTTCTTCTAACGTTTCTAATTGACATTGGATGATTGCCATAACATTTGCAACATCATATTTAATATCATTCCCGTTTTCACATGCATCACATGTAACAATGACCATTGAATTAATTCTTTCCAAATCATTCAATTTGTCATCTAAATCACTAATTATACTAATGATTTCATCTAATTCTTCTAACATAACTTTTACCTCTTTCTTCAATTGTGTTCAAAGGCAAAATGTAGTACAATAATCTTGCCTTTTGGTAAAGAGTAACAAGTGCTTGGTCGTGCTGATGTTACTCTTTTTTTATTTTGATATTTCCTCATCAATTTTACTTTCTAACCAATCTTTTTTTGACTGGTTTTTTTGTTTTAAAATAGATTCTAACTTTTCTGCTTTGTCTTTATCAATCAAAGCTCCAAAAGTCTTTTTATTTTCTCTTCTTTTTCGGAAATATTCTGCTCTACTCTTATTAACCATAAACCCTCCTTTCTTGTAGTGTACAACATTATAATAACTTGTATCACACTACAATTCAAGAGGAATTTTAAAATTTAACGCAAAAAATTGTACTATCATCTTTATACCTCACTCTTTTTAAATTGTTTTGAGAGGTATTTAGTGCTATAATCTAAATGCCTCACTTTGTTGTGGTAAGGAACGTGAACTTTCTCAGGGTTTTGTCGTTCCTTTTTTTATTTCCCTAAATTTAAAATTCCTCTTCTTATAGCTTCTGCTTTATCTATTTTTTCTTTTTCACAGTAATCAGTAAGAATATTTAATGTTTCGTCATCCATTCTTACTGTTATTCTATTTGATTTAGGATTTTTAACTTTAGGACGTCCTGTTTTTGGACTCATGCTATCCTCCTTTCTTTTTGTCTGCCACAATGTCATAATAATATATGGCTGACATAAAGTCAAGAGATATTTAAAAATTCATAGCACAATACCTCTGTTCATTTGAAATTAGAGGCACTAAATGTTATACTATTAGTGCCTTGATTAGGTGACATTCGTTAGTCGGTCAAAACTATTTACGAATGTCTTTTTTTATACCTAAATCTCTTTTTATCAATGTGGTTATATAGCCTTTTATGGTTTGACCATTTTCGGTTGTATGAATTTTTATTTGCTTATGTAACTCTTCATCGATTTTAAGTATTAAGTTTTTCATAGCTGTCCCTCCTTTCATTTACATTTATTATCTTATATTAATAAATATAATTAGTCAATAATGTTTAACTCTTTTTATTGTTAAATATTTATTTTTATTAAAAATCGTTTATAATACAATAGTAGAGGTGGTAAATATGAATCAAGAATTATTTGCAATTAGATTAAAGAAACTTCGTGAATCTATGCATTTAACACAAAACCAGTTTGGTGCTTTACTTAACATTGCTCAAACTACACTGTCATCATATGAAAAAGGTTCAAAAACTCCAAATATAGACACTTTATGCAATATTGCTGAAAAATGTAATGTATCTATTGATTGGCTATGTGGTAGAACAGATTTAAAAAATGTTGAACATTTTAATACATACAGCGAAGTATTTCAAGCAATAGTAAAAGTATGTAAGAATGTTAAATTTTCAATAATTGAAGATTCCAATGTAATTTCCAATAATGATATCTCACAAAATTATCTTGAACCAGGTAATGCAATTGTTAACGATTTTTTTGATCGTTGGCGTAAAGTTAAAGAAATTTATGATGATAAAACTATAGATGATGAAACGTATGAAAGTGTTGTAAATTCTATCATTAATCGTTATAAAGATATTAAAATTATCTATGATGATAATCGTATTCAAGCATTTAATAGCTCTAACTCAAATGAGTAGGAGCTTTTTTATTTTTTATATCATTTCATACCTTTTCATCCAAAATAAAAAGCCACTTATTCGTGGCTTGATAATTTCTAAAGATTAGAAGTATTTACCAATATTTCTTCATCCTTAAAAAGTTCTTCAATTAATTTCATAAGTTCAGCAAATAATTCAGGAGTTACCGAACCGACTACAATATAATCAAGTTTATCTTTTTGAAAATAATGAATTTGATTAGCTTTAATAAAGCCATCTTTCTTAACCCCATCTTCAACAGTAATTTCTAAATTTTGCTTCATTGAAAGTTTCTTCTTTCGATGCTCTTCGTTTTTAAAAGAAGACATGACTGAACATGTTAGATCAAATGGCAAACCTTCAATTTTACCTTCACTGTCATTCAATACAATGAAAGGATGATTTCTTTGACGTGTGCCATCTTCTCCAATATATTTTCTAATTAAAATAATATCTCCTACTCTGCACATTTCTTTTTCTTTGGTAAAGTAGCTTTTACTTTACTTTCTCCTTTTAACACTTTTTCGCTAAATTGAAATGGAACAACTTCATCATTATCAACTTTAGCGTTTTTTTGTGTTTTAAGATTTTCGAAAAAGCTAACAGGTAATGCTTGATAAGTCATAATCCCACCTCCACATATTTATTCTACTCTTTTCATAAGTATTCTATCACGTAAAAATGCGGTTAACAACCAATTTAATTGGTGTTATATTGTTTTATACCTTTTCATACTGTTTCAATAGCACTAACTATAAATGAAATCAAACATAAAGACTTATTGAAAAAGATTCGTAATTATGAAGGAATATTAACCAGCGCAAAATTGCGCCCGTTAGAATTTTTCGTTCCTACTCCTCTACATGTTTAATTGAGTATCTAACACAACATTCATGTTCGATACAGCATCCTCGATACTTTTCCCAATCCTTGCAGAAATAAGCAATGTCAGCTTGACCTAACAATTTGATACTTTCACCTAGATACCAAAGAGGAGTTTTAGGTTCGCCATCAAAAAAATGAATCAATCACTTCAATTTCTTGATCAGGAAATAATTCTTTTACATTGCATAGCACCCTTTCTCTTTCATCTAGGATTTCTTTATCCGTTTTTCCTGCCATTGGTTGACTAATGAATAGTTTCATTTATAACATCCTCCTATTCAAAAAATACCCAGTCATCCGCTAACATATCTGTTTGTGATGGTGCCCAAGGTACAATATTTTTCTTTGCATCTAGATTATCAGTTTGTAAATTAGATGAATCTATACAAACAAAAGGATTTGTTGTTGCATCTGTTTCACATAAATGAATAAAAATTCCTTTACCATTCCAACCTTTTCTAGCAAGATTCATTCCTCTTTTTAGATATTTGATAGCTTCATCAAAACCAAAAGCAGCTTCTCCACCTAATTCAGGACAATTTTCTTCATCAGCAAGAATCCATCCATCATCAAGAATATTAGATAACGTATAAATAACTCTTTCAGTTTCTCTAATATCCATTTCTTTGCCTTCTTTGGTATGCATGATTACTGTTTTCTTTTCATCATCCCAATACCAATATCCACCCCAACTTGGAAGCTTAATTTTTTCTCCGTTATACATAAGTTTTAACGCTCTTTTAAATTTCATATTTTTATTCTCCTAACTTGATACATCTATTTTCAATTTTCTTATAAGCATCTAAATAAAGTTCTTTCTTATCTCCATTATACGTACATTCGTAATACATTCCGTCCGGAAGAGATGTTGATGCTAATGCTTTACTATTTTGTAACGCTTTGCAACTCCAAACAGCATAAACATCAAAATCAACTTTGCCATCCGTTTTATCAAGATGTTCTTCTGTGTACTCTCTGACTACTTTTTTACATAAATCTAAAAATTCATCTGAACCCATTTGTTTTCTCCTTTTTTACTAAAATATTTCTAAAACAAAAGCAATAACCATAATTAAGCTGAAAATAAAAAGTGGGATAAGAATTTTCCATAACCCACAAATGAATAGATCAATAAGTTTTAAAGCAATTAAAAGAACGAATAATACTTTTATTACAGTTTTCATATCAAATCTCCTAATTTCAAGTAAAAGAAAAAGCCAACTTACGTTGACTTATTATTTATTGTTCTTGTTCCCAAAACCATTTTTTTGCTTTGTTATATGCATCAATCACTTCTTGTGGAAGCTTATCTAACTCGCCATTGGCAATTTGAGAACCATAAGGATCATAAATATCTATGCATTTTTGAATTTCTTCTGGGTACTTTATATACGCTGACATTCTATTTCATCCCTTTCTTGCTTTAATATGTTATTTCTTTTCTTTTGGTTTATAGCAACTTGACCAGGTAGGAATGTATCCTGGTCCTCCATCTAAATATTCATCTTCCTCAAGCTGTTTTAATTCTTCTTCAGTCAATAAATCTTCGAGATTACCTTCAATTTCAATTTCTATTTCCTTATTTTTTTCCTTTTGTGACCTCATTGAACAATCCACCTTTCTTAAAGAAATCATACAATTCTTTATCTTTATCATATAACAATTGAGGATTGCTTACAAAAGTTTCATAGCCAACACTGACATATTCTTCTAATTTTCTATAATCAAAAGCACCAATTTTTAAATGTTCACCTTTTTTTAGATTCTTGTATTTTTTTGTAACATTTATATATGTTTTACCCTGATAATTACGAACAAATTTATCTGAATGTAAATAGATGAAGTATTCATCATCTTTCTTTTTAACTACATATTTAGCGTTAGCAACAACATTTTTCATGATTATTGCCAATTCTTCATTTTCATATAAATTGTTTTTATCAACCAAAGCATGACCTACTTCATGCGCTAAGGTACCAGGCTTTAAATGTTTTTGAGCTACAAAGATAGTATTCACGCTACTATCATATGCTGTTTCTGTATCTGATTGTTTAATAGGAATTTTCTTATTTATCAAGAATTTTGTAGCTTCTTCATGCATGATTTTAATTTCTTTTTTTATTCCTTCTTTAAAATCATCATTATCGCTTTCGATGGTCACTTTTTTCATCATTTTTTCAACAAATTCATCTGAATTGGTAATCATTTTTATTTTAGGTTTATCTTCCTTTTTAGGTTTAAAATTGAATGGTAGCCATTCGTCGTCATGGTATAATTTACTGCCTTTTTTGTTTGATAACTTGCTATTGTTAAATACTTTCTCTCTTGGATAAGCCTTTTTAAGAACGTTATCAATACCATGTTCTTTCTTGAATTGGATATTGCTTTCTTTAATAAATTGAGAACGTTTATCTTGCCATTCTCTAATCTTTTTAGCTTCTTTGGTGGAATCTACACCGCATTCATCAAGAATATTCTTCCTTTTCTTCCAAGAACGAATCTGACGCTCATAATATCTTTGCTTTTGTTCCAGCTCGTATTGATCATCATTCCTGTTCTTGTCAAATTCTTCGGTATCGACTAGATTGTTCTTATACTCATAATCAGTAACCTCATAAAAAGAATGCCTACAGTTTGCTCCACCTAGGCCATCAACACGGCCATATCCCGTTGCCTTTTTAAAGTTCTGTAGACCTTTTACAGGAGTATGAAGATAAAATAATTTACCTTGCCATTCCTGATGGGATGGTCGAGCACCTCCATGACTTGAAGTCTTTACAATGTTGATGCCCAACTCTTTGCAGTTATCCATTTTAAATTTCAAAGACGTTTGATTGACACCACTTGTAACTGCTCTTTTAACTGCAGCATCCATTGAAGTTGTATGATCAGTATAACCAACTACTTCGATACCTTTTTGAGAAAGTTTTCTGATTGATGATTCAATAGCTTTATCAGCATTGTTTCCTGCAACGATTTTAGAGTATGCTTCATCACACGCCTTTATAAACTGCTTGTTGGTGCACTTTCTTGAAATGTTGCAAAGGTTTTTGATTTCACCTTGAGTATCCTTGATACCTTTGTTCAAATTCTTGTTTGACCTGTTCAACATGTCTTTTTTAGAAGTTTGAGCATCAGTATTTTTCAATCTCGAAAAAATATTGCTGACTGTCATTGCTATTCCATTTTTGATAGCCGATTTTACTTTGTTTTGAGACGATTTCTTGACCTTTTGGAATTCAGTACCCGAATATTCAAAAAACTCTCTACTTGCTTTATTTTTCCATTTTGGATACTCTTCTTCGATATCTTCTAAAGATGCAAGATTTCTTAAACGCAAACCCATCCAAATTAAAAGAAGAGTTTCCAATGTGCTGAAGTCATTTGAGACATCATCACCCGACTCTTCTAAAAATTTATCAGTTAACATTTACATCCTCTTCTGTATCGTCATCTTCATCATCATATTCAATGCCTTCATCAGAATTTTCAGCAACTTCTCTTTTTGCTTCTTCTTCACTCATGCCTTGCCATTTGACTTTGTATTTCCATTCAGGCATCAAACCAGCATTGACTTCTTGAAGGTCGATATTTCTTTGTTTTTCAGTATCGGTCAAGATACTGTCTCCCCAATCAGTTTCAACAACACATTCCATAGACTTTGATTTGCCCATTCCGATAGCATAAACATTCATTGCATATGCTATATCTTCAAGTACAGTATTCAAACTGTCTTGAATAGCTGAAACAGTATCATATTTTCTTTGTTTGGATGACTTGATTTCTTCCGCAGTTTTATCGACTTGTTGTGGATCACTTAAATCTCCATATGATAAACCACATTCAAATTCAATTCTCTTTAGAATATCATTAAATCCTGCAGCGTAGTTGGCATCTCTTAATTGAGGTGCATGTACTTTGATTAATTCATTGATATTAGTTGTTTGTCCTGAAGAATTATCGATATCGTATGTTCTGTACAATCTTTTCTTTCCTTCAGGAAGTTTTGGTTCATTGGTACGTGAATCAATTTCAAATGCATCACTTGATGCTTCAACTGCCATTTCGCCACCAACGAATTCCCAAATGTATCTGCTGTATTGTTCCTCTGCATCTTTAATCAAATTGATTGCTTTGACATAACAAGGTACACCGAGCGGGGACATCTTATCAATTGTATTGATGACTGGTGTTTTGAAGTAAGAAAAAAGCGGTCTGTCAACGCCACCAATCTCAAAATGTTCCTCTAAATCTTTCCACTCTGGAATAGTATCCAATGGAATTTGATTGCCAAAATCAGTATAAAAGCTATAGTTTCCTTGAGAATAATCTCTTTTCATAAAAGCATAGTTTTCAAATGTATTTACTCCATTTTCATACTTTTGATATTCTAATCGAGTATATACGTTTTTGCCTTTGAAAATTTGTTCTACAAAAATACCTGCAGTAATTTTCTTTCTTCCATTAAATGTAACAGGAAAAAACTTATCAGCATGTACAACATCAACAAATATTTGATTGTCACTTACATATGGTTTGAAAACAACACCACCTTCGCCTAAAGCCCATTGAAGATTTTCATTCATATCCTTAATAAACTCTTGATATTCCTGATTGACAAAATCATTCGATATAACTTTTGATATCAATTCTCTTGTTGATGTTTTAGAAAGCTCTTCACCAATTCCTTGAGCCAATGCCAATGATTTAACACCTTTTTCATTATCAAGCCAAGGCTGTTTGTTTTCTAAAATCTTATTCCATAAATCAATTGAATCGACCATGTCATTCGACATTGCAATATCGATATCGAAAAATTTATTTATATCTTTTGTTGCAAACATTCTATTCTTAATCCTTTCTAGAAATCTTTTTATCGCTGTAAACACTAATCATCCTCACCACCTTCATTCTTCTCTACATCAGGAAGATATCTTTTAATATATTTCCAGATGCCCATGATGTAATATCTCAATGCATCCATGCAGTGATCATCATCTTTTACAGGTTTTTCAATACCACTTTCAATGCTTTTTTTATCATAGCTGTAAATGACGATTTCATTCAAAAGCATTTCCTGACGTGTACTGAACAGTACTTTTTGAAACGCTATTGCTTTTTGGACTCTTGAAATCCCTAATTTGACATCATTTTGAGCGCCTCTTATTTTGATAAACGGACAGGCTCTTTTGATTTCTTCAGCAAGTCCTCGTGCACTTGGGTCAATATAGAGGTTTCGAGGATATTGTCCAAATTCTTCCTTGATTTTTTCGCACATCTTCTTGAATTTAAATGCATACTCACTAGGTGTCAGCTGTTTACCACTTTCACGCCCTGAATGATAAAATTCATCAAGTCCAAAAACAGTTTTCAATGTAGGATTGAGTCCCCAAAATTCAAATACTGTCGCATTCATTTGACCATAGTCGCAAGATGCATCAATCCTTGTAATTCCGTTTATTTCATCATTTGTAAGGTTTCTATCCAAAACATGTTTATCTTTATCAAACATGTAATAGACGATTTCATCCAATCCAATTGATATTCCCAACCAAATCCAGTTGTACATTCTTTCATCGACTTTTTTCATTTCCATTGCTGATTGAATAAGCTTTTTACCAAGCCACTTTTCTGGAACATCTCTATAATCAACATGGATATGAATGCAGTCACTACGTTTTTCCATCTTTTTGACCCATTTAAAAATGGATGCGTTAGGATTTTTAGGAGGGTTGAAATAATACTCCATACAGAATTCATCATCATTACCACGTACGAATGTCGCTTCTATGTTGGATATTTCATCTTCTCCTTGGCCACGTTCAAAAAACTCGGTCAGCTCATCTAAAATAACAAGTTTGATAGGCTTTTCTTCATCAATGATCCCTTTTGTATCATCGATAGAGTCGTTCCCTGTAAAATAAACCGAATTACCATTTTTAAGATATGTAATCTTCATTGGATTCTTTGTTATCTTAAACTGTTTTTTCTTCAATCCTAGACGTTTGATTGCTCGTTTAAATTCATTGTAGACAGTCTTAGAAAGCTTATTGTGAAACTTTCTCATGACTATTACCGAACATTCATCTTCGCTTACAATCTTATAAATTCCATGAATAGCAGCATAACTTGATTTTGTTCCAGCACGGCCACTGTCCATAATTTTATGAACATGTGAAATATCATTGAAGCAAGTCAAGAACTTTGGAATGACAATATCTGAAATACGAACCTGTTTTTTCTTAAATTGGTGCATCATTTATGATTTCAACTCCATCATCTTCTTGATCATTCGTATTCAATTGCTTTTTCAATACTTCAATTTTGAGTTTTTGTTCTTCAGTAGTGATATTCATGTGTTTTGATAACCAATCCAAAGCTTTCATTCTATCCGCCAATTTGATACTCGCTCCATTTCGACCCTGCTTGACTTCACTTAGAATAGTTCCATCAGCAAAGGCTGATTCTTTGAATTTAACCATATTGACAGTTTGCTTTAGAACTTCATCCTCGCCTGTATCAGGATTTTTGATAATTACTGGTACTTCCTCTCGGCCATATTCCAAATAATCATTCAAATCAGCAAAGGCAATATCAATATATTTTTGAACAATATCTTGTGGATCAAGAAGAGCATCTTCATACAATTCTTTTTTTAAACGATTTATTTCTTCTATTACTGCCGGCTGTTTAGACCACCTTGAAGCCATCACACAAGCACTGTTGTATGGAGTATTTGGCTTTACTTTTTGATATGCTTTGACTTTATTGTGATATTTCAAATAATAAATACAAAAGAGCTGATGTTCTTCATCCAGCTCACTTGTTTCTACTATTTCTTCAGCTATTTTTTTGCATTCTTTTTTGGTGTGCACACTTTTATTTTGGGGTTCACCCTTTTTCTTCTTTTTTGACCACTCGTAACGGCGTGACCATGACTTGACGGTGTTGATTGTCGTACCATATTTTTTAGCGATTTCTTTTTGCTTCATGCCGTTTTTATAGTCTTCAAACGCTAACTCGTGTTTTTCCAAATCATGTCACCACCTCCGTTTTTTTATTTATATAAACAGCAGTTAAAACTGCGACGTTGTTCTTTGCAAAAGAAAAAAGCTCCCGTAAGGAACTTTTTTGCAAGGGGTTTAACCTATATGTCTGAACTGTGATTTTAAATTAAATGGGATTGTTTCATTTCTTTAAAAACCACAATAGCATAATAGCATGGAAATAAGGGTTCATTCTAGGTCCACTTTGGGTCCAATTAGGGCTCACTTTGGGTTCAGTTTGGGTCCAAAATGGGTCCACTTTTAATAAAGATTTATCATTTGTGATAAAAGTGTTCTTATTGATGGCTTTTGATACTATTTCTAGAGATTCGAAACACTGCTTTTATTCGCTTTTCTGCACCACTCCCAAATAGACATTTTAAAACAAAATGTGATAAAATAAAAAAGCACATCCAAAGATGTGCAAAATATACTACGGAGGTACTAGCAACATGCTATTTACATCAAGCAAGAATATTAGCTTTGGTGTAAGGAAAGGAGCAAGTATTCATGGAATACCTAGTGATGCTCTTTTTAATCTTAGTAGCAACTAAAATGTTGTTGAACTAATCCCACACTTACTTAAAGCTAGTATTCGAAGTAGAAAAAGAGGAAGAATTGCCGTTCTTCCTTTTTTCTTTTAGCATGCTATTTTATTCCCATACTTACAAAAAGCATTGTAGCTATGTTGTTTTTACAATGATTTCGATACTTCCAAGCTACATAAATAATATAACACAAATAAGAAAAAAATGAAGATTTTTTAGGTGAATTAAGGTAAAGTTAGTTAAACTTAAGCGTATTTAGGTGTATTTATAGACATATATAGACTTTTAGAGATTATTTTGACGAATAAAAAAGAATGAAATTTTTATTCATTCTTGATGCTTTCATAAAAAATATTATTCAATTTTTCAAGTGATGGGCGGTGTTCCATGTCAAGATATTTAGATAATTCTAAACATGCTTTTGGAAACTCTCTTTTGTAAGTTGATTTGCTGATACAAAATGATTCTTCCAATGTGTCAATCATTTCATTATATCCTCTTGAACATACATATGTTCTAATGATGTTTCTATGCCCTGCGTTGAGTAAATATACTAACGGCATAAATTTATCGAGTTCCTTATTAAAGAGCTCTAGACGTTTTGTTAGAAGCTCCCTGCGCAACATATTAGAAGTGATTTGTTCTCCTTTGGATTTTGAAAAGCCTCCAGGAGCTTCATCACTGTATTTAATTGATTGAGGGCTTGGAATGTCCTCAATTTCAAATGTTAAAGAGAATTTTTCAATATTTATTAGACGTAATTCTCTAAGATATTTTTTAACTTCATCAATGATCTTCTTTTCTTCATCTGTATATTTCATTCCTTGCCCTCCAAAATAATTAATTATTAATTTTTGTGATCTTGATAAATTGCATAAGCAATTATTCCTACCAATTCAGCAAGAATAGTTGCTGCAACTCCACACCAAAATGGGTTAATGTACATTATTTATCACCATCTTCTTTTATTTCTACATTGCCTTCTTCAAGGTACTTTCTTTGTATTCCAAGCTTTTCAATTGCCTTCAAATGCAATTCTTTATCAAAGTTGGTTGCACATGTTAAACGACCAATGACGTATTTGATTTCTTGTTCAGTCAACTGACAATCATTAAGTTTTTCAATCAATATATTCATTCCAACCACCTTTTCTTTTATGACTTTTGACTACACAACCAATACCATACACAAGACTTACGATTGTAAGAAAATAAAACATAAGTGTATTTCGATACGATTGATCAATAATCGTAGTGATTACATGAGCTATGATAACGACAGTATAAATCGCTAACAATTTTGTATTTTGTTTTAAGAGTTTTTCTTTTTGCTGACAGTATTCTCGAAGCAAACCATATAGATTGTTTATTGTTTTTTCTGCAGCTTCCACCCCGTTAATCAGCGATTCATTTTGTTCTTTTAAATTTTCACAGCGTTTTTCTATATCCTTTTCAGTTTCTGATTTAACCTGCATTATTTATCACCTACTCACTCGATTTAATATCAATAATCCCATTTTCAATAACTTCTTTTGCTGGAAAGAACTGAATGTCATAGGCATAAGGGTTTTCTTTCTTGGCTTCTGTTTGAATACAGGTGTATGTAACATCATTTGATAAATGAGCATAGAACAACTTGTACTTTCCTTTTCCAGTTTTGATTGTTACGTTTAAATCTCCATCTTCATCACTATCAAGGGAAATCTTTCCCTCAACGGTAAATAAAGGATCATTTGTTCTTGTGTTAAGAGCAACGACTTTTCTTGTGATTTTAAAATTGTTGGCATCTTCTCTAATATTATGATTAACTCTAGATGCTTTTGAGCATCCAGTTAAAACAAATACACTTGCTAATATGATTAATACTTTTTTCATTTATTTCCTCTCCTCTTGTCTTATCTCTACATTGTTATTATATTTAATGCATTTACCATTCTTATAAGCAATGCATGAATCTTTTAAACAATGATTTAAAATAACTGTTTTATTCGTTCCTCCCCCGCGTAAATACGATTCTCTTATTTCAAACCCGGTTAAATCTGGGCAATATTTAATCATTTATTTCCACCTCTTTTTTTGGAATATGATTTCTTTCTTGGAAAATTTCCACTTCTTCTTCAACTTGTTTTAATAAATTCTTTTCTCTTGCTAAATCTTTCTCATTAGCGTTTGGTCTAGTGATATAGTATTGCAACGCATGCTTTACTGTTTGTAACTTTCTATAGTACGTTCCCATTGTTTTTTATCTCCTTCCCATGGAATTTGAACTGGATAATATCTGTTTTCTTTAAACACCCTAGTTAGAACACCTGTATCGCAATAAAACGTTATCATTTTAGTTCCTTTGGCAAGAGCATCATCAGGATATAAATATGTATTTTCTACTCTTGTAAAAGTTGTAAAGAAATTATCCCAAACCCACATACCAGGAGCTAAATCTTCAAACTTAAGAGGTTGAGGATGCTTGACCTCATTCATTGCATCCTCATAACCTTTATCATATTGTCCTCTATCATAAATTAGAGCTTTTAGAAGTTCTTCTTTATCAACATTTATACCGACTTTTTGTATAGCTTTAAATATTGAATTTTCAAAATCCTCATCCATCTTTTGAAATACTTCTTCCATTACCATTTCTATTGGTGGCTTATACATTCTTCATACCTCCCTATTAATTCATCAATAGTTTCATCATCTTCAGCGTCTTGAAAGTAACCTCTCATTCTCATACCAACTAATGTACTGATTTCATCAAAGTCATCTCCACCACATCCATCATCAGAGAATTCTTTTAATAGATCCAATTCAAATTTAGTCATCTTTCATCAACTCCTTTTTCCAATATTTTTTATTCTTTATTTTTGCATAGCTGGTACCATATATTTTATCAAAATCTTTTTCACATTTTTTCAGCTCTTCACATGCCTTATCAAGAGCCTTTTCCAACTTTTCAATCTTTTGCTTATCTTCTAAAAGATATTGACAAGTAGTATCAATATCTTCATGCTTGATGTGTTTGATTGCATTATCATTAGACATTGTTTTCATATGTTGGAACATAGATATTAGTTGTCCTCTTGTTTTAGCCATTTTCAAGCACCAACCTTTTCCAATTTGAAGCTTTTACACAATGACTTTCCATGGTGTCATCTGCTTGACATTCTTCTTTAAAAGGACATTTTTCATAGCAATCTGTAACTCCATTTTCATGCGCGAATACCAACATATCTATTGATTCATTAAATGATTTTTTTAATCGCTTATTTTCTTTAATACAATCGGCAAAATTTTCTTTTAAAGATTTAATTTCATTTTCTAACTGATCACAATATCTTTCTAAGTTGAAACTGTATTTTTTTAAATCCGTGACCTTTTGTTTTGTCTCGCTACCATCTAGTTCGTACGATGTTATTTCACATGTACAATCTTCTATTTTGGGTCTATTCATCGTCAACCACCTCACAATTATCTAGAATATCTTGGACTTTGTAAGGTTCTTTATCTTCCCATTTGATGAGTTTAAAACAATTACTAAATAAAGATAAACAACAGCAATCTCTTGACTCCGTATACCAACCGAGATTTCCTTTTTGAGGTTTAGCGCCATATGCATAAACATAAACTTTACATTTATCCCTTGCTAGATATTCAAGTTTTTCACCTTTAAGACATTTCAACAATTCAAATTCTAAACGAGATAGCTTGATAGGTTCTTTATATTCTTCATAGAGCCATTCAAAAGCTTTTACTATGCAACCTCTCATATCGCCTTTACTTTTATCAAATTTGCATCCAGTACACTTACATTCACAAACACATGGTTTATTATTTACAACCGCAATAAGCTTATTTTGATTCACTATCTCTTTAATCTCTTTTTCATATTTTTCAAAGTTTTTCATATCAATACACCCCTAAATAGTAACGTTTGATATTTTCCTCACCGAATTTATCAATGAGATTTTGAACTGTTTCCTCACTGTCGAAAAATAATTCTGTAGGTTGAACATTAGTATAGGGTGTTATGAATACTTCCCCACCTTCGTGCGCATAACGAAGAACGTAGTTGTATTTATTTAAAACATACTCCCTAGAAGCGTCCATAAATGCTCTTTGAACATCACAATATAGTTGACATTCTTCTACAGTTTTAAAAATGCGGTTGTATTTAATAATATTATTAGTTATTGTTCTTTCATCACAAATGAAAACTGTTGGGCTTAAATTATAATGTGCGACCCAATATTTTTCTCCATTTTTAGGCTTCCAGCCTTTTGGTGTTGGTTCAAAACTGTTTTTGTTCTTTTTAAGTTCTTCTAAATCTTTTCTAACTTCTTCTAACATAGTTTCTAATTCTTTTACTGTTTTCATTGTTGTTCCTCCTTAGTACCGTTTTTTCTGCAATCTACAGATTTTTTTACACCTTAACCTTTCTTAACGTATTCAACATCAACTCCAAAAATATATTTCTTGATGTTGTCTTTCCCAGCCTCTTTAATAGCTTTTTGTGCTAAAGCATAGGATGTAAAATAAATAGTGCCTTGATAGCAAACTCCTCCACTCGGATAAATTGCAACCTTTTTATCAACAAAATCATAAAGAATAAAATATTCTTCATCTTGAGAACTTTTGCCTTTTTTTCCGTATTTCAACAAAGTGGTTTCAACCTTGCGTCTTTCAACTTCAAATTCGCCTTCTTTTTTTGTTAAGAAACAATTTCCAATAGCTCTTCTAATAATCTCACATTCAAAATTAATCCATGTACTTTTACAAATTTGCCCATAATCTGAAATATACCAATATTTATCACTTCCTTTTAAATCCCATACTGTTTTAGGTTTAGGCAGAGTGAGAAACTCTTTTAGTTTCTCCTCGTCCACTTCGTAGCCTTTGTATTTTTCAGCGATTTCTTCTACTTTAATCATCTTTGTTCATCCTTTCTTAACGATATCTTTCATGTCATTTTTGTAATAACAATCTTCACATACTGCATAGCCAAATCCACCGCTATTCAAGATGATTCTTGATGTATAAGAAGCTCCATACATGATTTTCTTTCCGCATTCACAACAAGCAATTTTCTTGTTCATATCATCCTCGTAATATGTAGCTCCATCAGGCAATGCATAATCCTCATATTGGCCAGTTTCCAAATCGTACTTTCTAGCAAAAGCATGATCCATTGCAGTATTTAATAAATCAAAAAACTTAATAGCATCTTCATGCGTCATATTCTTGTAGTTTGCATCGATTACAACAACATCACGCTCTTTACAAAGTTTTGACCATTCTTCACCTGTCATTTGTATCACGTCCTGCTACTGGTTTATTGCGCATGAAGTCTTCAAAATCCATATTGCAATCGGAACAGATTTCTGCTTTCTTTCTTACAAGTCCCATGCCACCATCACTTTTCAATCCACCTGCTTGATATGAGATTTTATAATTATTGACCTCTTTGGTTTTGAAAATTCTTTTACATCTGTCACATTGAACAATTCCTCTATCTATTTTCATTGGTTTGCTTCCTCTCTTTTTTTCTTAATAATCATAGAAAGTCTTTTATTTCTTTCATTGACTCTTTTGTTTTGTTCCCTCAAACGATAATTTTCATTTTCCAGATATGCAATTTTTTTCTTGAGGGGCAAATAATTGTCTTCGCCCCATTCAAGAAGTAATTTTCTTAATTCATCACACTTCGACATCTTTTAATCTCTTGTTTAACTTTCTTAATAATTTGTAAGGAAATGGATTTGCTTCAAGGTATTCAAAATAAGCAACAGTTGTCGAAAATCCATTGATTCCGTTAAAAGTAGCGTGTGAGTAAGGTGTAGCAATGATCTTATTTAATGCTCCTTCAATATCATTGTTTCTGATCGTTCTATCTGCACTACCAATACAAAGCATATTTCCTGACAAAACATTAGGCATAGCATAATCATAAAGTTCGGTGTTACCACCTTCATACTTCTTATAGCAATAATTCTGTATGCTTTTGATTTTTTTACCATCATGCTTAACAACATAAATTGAATTAGGAAAATTAATCTTGTATGTTGTTGTGTTGAATGTTACATACTGTATGTGTTCTTCTTGCTTGATTACTGTATATCCTGGACCCATTCCAATAATATTTTGAGACAATAAGTTAACTTTTCTACTGAAAATGGTTTGAGATGCACATTGATTGATCAGCATCATTACTTCATCAATCGAAAGTTTTTTAAAGATAATTTTCTTGTTTCTCTTGATACATAATTCAACATCAGGATGAACATTTGAAAATCTCATAATCACTTCTTTCATTACATGATTACCTCCTCATTCGATTTCAAAGAAGAAATAAGTTCTTCAATTAAATTTCCTATATTCATACGTTTAGACGGGATTTCAGATAGAGCATGGAGAATGAATTCAAGTTCTTCGGTTTCATTTCTCATTTTTCCTGAAGCATTTCCTAAGATATTGACTGCATCATTCAAAACCGAAAGATCAGTTTCAAATACTTCATAGCCATCACATTCCATGTTAGAAACACACCAATTAATTAATTGACCATTTTTAAACCCAAAATTAAATTCATCTAGCATAGCCCTTATTTCATAATGTTTTTTATAAAGTTTTCTGAATTTTCTGGCCAATGATTTATTTTTAAAACGTATATGTGAAAGTCTCAACCTAGTAATTTCCATTGAATAATCGTCATAGCCACCTCCATATTCACACCAGTCTATTGCTGTATGGTAAGGTGCATCTTCAAAAATTTTTTTGACTTGTGGAACATATTTGTTGTCTAATTCAACAAAAACATTATTTTGTTTGTCATACCATTGATTCATGAGTGCATCATCACTATTGATTATTAAATCATCCATTTTAAAGAAAGATGCTAAAAGTACACCTTCCAAACCGTAATCAGGGATGATGTCAGCAAATAGATGATCAATAAGAAATTCTTTATATATGAATTCTTCCTGTGCTACTTCATCATCTTCAAGATATTCAGTTGCTTCATCTATGATATTTTGAGGAAGAAAACTGAAAAGATTTAAAATAAAATTTTCTATACTGTTCCCTTTAAATTCATGAGGAATATAGTCAGTTGTAAAAAACTGTCTCAAATCGATTGACAACTTGAACACCCTCTTTCAATTCTTTTGATAACAATGCATTACAATGTTCTAGTATTGATACAGCCATTTTTGCATTAGTTACAAGAAATTGAACATTTCCATCAGCTGCTTGCTCCTGACAAGATTTTTCAAGCGGATGTTTATCTAAATCAAGCTGATAGCATTGACTTCTAAACTTGCTTTTTTGGATACCGTTATTTTTAGTTGTGATATAGATATTCCCTTCATAATCGCTGTTGGCCGAATCAATATAAACTACATTATCAAGTCTTTTGAATACATCTTCTAAGATCGTTCTTGTAGAATCATTGTCGACACATCCAATGATTACAGGTACATATGTTCTATCATTTTTGATAAGTGACAATAAACTTTCATACGTGCAATATTTATCATCAAATTCACATTCGATTGGATAAAGAGAATTGATTTTTCTTGATAATGATAATGCTTTATTGTCTCCAATATCCTGAGCTTGATATCCTTGACGTTCAATGTTTTTTAATTCAACTACATCACCATCAAGAAGTATCATTTTATGTGGTGTGTTTAAAAGAAGCTTTGGGAGGTCTCTTGCTAGAAGAGAACCAGTCCCACCAACTCCAATCACAAAAAAATTTATATTTAGTTATCTTTTGGATCATGCTTAACACCTACCCTTTTCTATGTTGTGCAGCATTTGCAACTAAGACATTGTCATCTTTGATGAAGTTGTACTCCATCTTTCCTGAAAATTCATAATGTCTGTGCTTTAACATGATGTCCGTGATTTCCTTTTCAGTGTAATCTTGGTCTTCTACGAACCCATAAGAAGAAACATCAATCAATCTTCCTTCAGAATAGACACCGAATGGATACTTGTATGTTTTTTCAGTACTTGCTTTTTTCTTAGGTGTTTTTTTACCTGCAGGTTTTTCTTCTTTTTTAGGTTCTTCTACAACTTCGGTTGGTTGTTCTGCTGCTTGTTTTACCTCTTCAGTTGCTTGTTTTTCAGCCTCTACAACTGGAGCAGGTTGTTGATCAGCTTCTTTTGGCGCTTCTTCAACCTTTTTTGCTTCTTCAACAACTGCATCTTTTGTATCTTTTTTAGCTGATTCCTCAGCTTTTTTCTTTGCTTCTTGTTCTTCTCTAACTAAATCAAACAATCCCATAATTCTATCCTCCTATTTTGGCCTTCTTTCGCCAATTTCTTCTAGACATATTTTTAAACATTCATTTTCAGCAAATTCACGAATGATAACCAGTTCACACACTTGAATATCATCGTAATATGCCACATTATTGAGTGCATCCAAAACTACTTTTATGATGTTATCGATATCCGGTTTAACGGTACATAGAAACGTTTTATCTAATAGCCAACCTCTTAATTTTTTGGTGGTTGATTTCGGTATTCCTCTATATGCAAATATCTTCACCCTCAACGCTTTATCACTTTGATAACTTGTAGTTTTTCGATAGCACATTGCTATTTTTTGTTCGTAATCCCTTGTTTTTTTAGGTGTATACGCTCTAACGAATTTTCCTTGCGTAGTAAATCTCGGTCTGCCTTTTCCAACGATTGTTCCTGGAACGGTAAACCAAAATTTCTTGTAATCATTTTTGATACCTAAATCAAGCAAGCATTGGATCGAAGTCATCTTCTAGCTCCTCTGGAACAACAGTGTCTTCAAGAAGTGCATCCAATTGTTCCTCTTCTTGATAGTCATCTTCTACCACTTCATCTTCAATTTCTTCAACATCTTCATTTTCGAATTCATCATAGTTTGTAGGTTGTTGTACAAGCTCCATTTCTTGTTGATCACAAGCACTTTTCTTAGGGTCATCTTTGATATTGAAGTAAATTGTCATTGTGATGGTTGTTTGACCACCATTTAGCTCAGTTTGATCACACGCTGCCAAATAATATGGGTTCCAATCACCAGCAAGCGTAATGAATTCATCAACACGTTTTGCATCCAACATATAGATATCAGGAAATCCTATCTTGTCCAAAATCTTGTTATCTTCTTCGGAAATCCATCTTTGTGTCACTTCAACGATTTTTGGAATCTTGTAAGGATCGCCTTTATCTACAGAAAAAACCTTTTTCGACATATACCCCGTATGCTTGAAGAAATTTCTAATTGCAATTAAATATGATTCTTGACAGCTAAAATGTTCAGATTTTGTCAATTTCATATCTCCATTCGGTAATTCCGATAATTCATAAGGGATTTTTCCAAATTCTCTTAATTCATCATCCAATAGCAAATTACTTTGAAAATCATAAACTGCAGCATAGTTGTTACATACTAGATATAGCTTTTCATCGTCGCCATAAAATACTGGTGTGTATCTTTTATTTTTCCTGATGATTTCCTTTGCTATTGAAAGAAATTTATAGAAAAACGGTTCTTCATCCTTTTTTATTAGCATTTTCATCTCTCCTTTTTTGTTTAATTTGTTATTTTCTTGGTCAAATATTCATTCTAACGAATGTTTTTAGATAATTGGTAAAGTTAATCATCTTAACAGTAAACACTCGCTATAAATGAAAATTTTGAGTTTTTTATTTTAGACTAGAATTGAATGTCATCTTCCATGATGTTGAAAGGTGGATTTTCATTCATAAAACTGTCTTGTTGTTGATTTTGTTTTGGTTGTTGGTACTGATTTGGATTGTATGTTGATTGTGAATGATATTGTTGTTCTTCATATTTGTCCTTAGATTTTGTTTCTAAGAACTGAACTGAATCACAAACAACTTCAGTAACATAGACACGTTGACCTTGAGCGTTGTCATAAGATCTTGAGCGAAGTCTTCCTTCAACTCCAACCAATGAACCTTTGGAACAGTACTTGTCGACGTTTTCAGCGACCTTATTCCAAACAACACATGAAATATAATCAGCTTGTTGTTCTTCATCATTTCTCTTTGGACGGTTCATTGCTAAAGTGAAACTTGCAACTGCTGAACCGTTTTGAGTTCTTCTAAGTTCAGGATCACGTGTCATCCTACCAACTAAAACTACTCTGTTTATCATATCTTCTACTTCCCTTGTTATTTTGATTTTGAAGTTTTTGTTCTAATCTTGCCTTTGCTTCTCCCCTGTATGTAAGAATCGAAGAATTGCGTTTTCTAACATGTTCTTCATGTAAGATCTTGATTGATTCCTTATCGTAATTGCATTCTTGAAACTTTTTGGAATATTCTTTAGCATCTTGTGAGTTTAAAAATCTAAACGGAAAGTTTCCATAGGTTTCATCTTCAAACTGAATAATTACTGTGTTGGGTGGAATCTTTTCAATTGTGTATTCAGGAACTTCAATGTTAGAAATAATTTCAGCAAGATTAGGAATATATCTGTTAGACTTTGAAAATTTAACAATTGCATTTTGAACCTGTTCATAAGAGAAATCTCCAAACATCATCATCCATGTTTCAATGGTATCTTTCGATTCTATGATTTTGGAATTTGGATAAATGTTTTTGTAAAATTGCAAAATCTTTTTAATTTCCGTTTTTTCCAAAATTTCTAAATTCCTTTCAAAATGTTGTGTGCTTACTATATATAGCAATCTGCAATGTCGTATGCGAAGGATTGTTATTTGTGAGTGTGCACACACCACTCTTGTTTTATCTTGTTTTTTCTTGTTTATATTGTTTATATTGTTTATATATAGAAAGGGGTTGTGTAATTTTTACATATCGGTTGTGTAATTTTTACATAACGGTTGTGTAATTTTTACATAACGGTTGTGTAATTTTTACATATCAATACCCTCTCCATTTTCTATAGTTCAGCACCTTTATTACTGTATTTTGACTAGAAGTTTGGTAATCAATATACTTATTATCTTTTAGGAATTTCATAAATTTAATTACTGTTTTATATCCCCATCCAAGATGATTGGCAATTTCTATTTGTGTGGTTGTAAAGGTTCCTGCCTCTCCATACTTATCATCAAAATAAGCCTTAAAGAGGCAATAGGAAAACAGAGTCCATGCTTTTGAATTTTTAATAATAGGATCATTCACCAACTCGTTTGAAAATCCTGTGTACCCTTTCTTTACCTCTTTTTCAGCCATTGATTAAACCTCTTATTCTACATACTTTTCTTGATAATCACTTATATAGATTTCTCTATGATTTCCTTGTGTATCACCATAAATCAGTCCTTCATCATATAGTTTCTTTAATGATGCTTTGAATTTATTTTCACTGATTGGCAAGTCTAGATTTCTAATGTTCAATTCTAGATGCCCATCATTATCACAATTGAACAATAGATAAGTGAAAGTCCATAGAGAATAAGTATCTCTATAGGCTTTCGTGTTTGTAAATGATCGAGGAAGTATAACGTATTCTTCTTGCATCTTGTTACCTCCTACATTGACATTGGGTCAAAGTCATCAACTGGAACTTTTTCAGTTTGTTTTTCTTCATTTAGAATGTCTTGCATTGTTGGAGCTGTATTTGCTTCGATTGCTTGGGGTGTTTCTTTTTCAGTTGCAACTCCATCAATGATGTTTTTATCTTCAAAATGAGGATTTAAGTTTTCATCAATTACTGCATTATCTGAAGCAACAGCTTTTGCAATTGTTTCAGTTGATAATAAAGCGTGTTTTGACAATAATTGACGAAGCATTGTTTTCTTTGCCATTTCATCAAAATTCTTATACCAGAAGCTTGAATATTGCCATTCAGTTTTAGGATCATATTTTCCAGCTTCATAATCAGCATATGAAACTTTAGGAAATTGTCCTGTTGTTGCTTCTTTTGAGAACGCTTGAGAATATTTGTCAGCATGATTAAGCATCTTTTCTTTTGACCAATATAGACGTTTAACATATCCGTTTTTCATTTCAAAATAAGCCATATATCCTACTACTGGTAAGTTTTCTCTTACTTCATCATCCTCAATAAATTCAAATTCAGGTTTACCTGTTAATTTGTTACGTCCTTTGTATTCTCCTTCTCTAATTTCAATAGCATCAATATCAACATATTCATTAGATCTGATTGCTAATTGAAGGTATCCTTTATAGCCGATTTGAAATTGTGCTTCTGTACATTTCTTTTTTTTATTTTTATAAGGGACCATATAGAAGTATCCAAGTTGAGGGCTAGGTTTAAGGTGTAAACTTTGCCCTAATAATGCTGCACTAATGATTGTTTGTGGATCACACTCAGCTAATGCTGGATTAGTGTTTACTGCACTTGTAATTGATGTAATAAACTCTTGCGAATCAGTTGCACCAACCATTTGAGTGATTTTTGTTCTCATGATGCTTGATTGAATTAAATTGTTGAATCTTTTAATATTTGTTGCTGAATTTTTGCTTGCTTGTTGCATTACACTTTGTACTGCCATAATTTATTTTCTCCTTTTGTTTAGTGTTATAATTTACCTCGAAAGTGAGGTGAAATAGTGTCAGTAGTGCTAACAAAATTAGCTGATAAATTCTTATGTTCTACATATAAAACATTTCTAGAAAGGCGTGCTCAAGGTTATTCGTTAGACAGATCAAAACAATTTAAAAATAACTTTGAGCAACGAGAACCATATATTTTAGATTTTAATATCGAAGATGTTGGCGACATTCTAGATGAATTAAAATCCATTGGTTTTGTTAAGGAGTGGGTAAGTGGCGACTTCCTTCTCACAAATAATGCTATTATTTATATGGAAAAAAGATTTAAAAATGGTTTGATAGAACTTACAGATTTTATCGCTAAGTTTATTCCTTAGGACGTTCAGATAATGAATGTCCTTTTCTTGATGAAATAAAATCGCATTTGTAATCACCTTCAAACTTTAAAACTATTTGTGTACCTAGATAATCTGTTTCTGATGAAACAGACATAACTCCCTTAATTTCATGACCATTAACGAATAATTTTCCATCCTTATCTAAATAAACCTTATTCATAATTTCACCTCATAACTTTCTTTAATTGATTTCTTTAACGTTATATTTATTGATTGCTCCTGTTTGTGGGTCGCTAAGTTCTTTTTCAGTTAGCTTCACTTCACCGAAATTGAATGTTGGATTGATGTTCTTAATTACATCCATGTAACGATTGAGCATTTGAAGTGCTGCTAAATCGCCCTCAAATTCAAATGTTCTTTTCCATTTTTGACCTTCAAATTTTGGAGGGGTTTGTTTTATTTCTGTAACGACATATTTATCGTTTACATTTGCAATTGTTTCATCACCACGCTTGATTGGTGTATATTTAGGTTGATTTTCAACTGTTTGTGAAGCTTGTTTTTTGACTGCTTCCAACTCTTTTTGGTGTTGAAGTTCAGCTTCTTTTTGTTTCTTTTCAAACTCTTCCTTTTGATGTTGAAGTTCTGCTTCTTTTTGTTGAGCAACCGCTTGTGATTGCTTTTTGATGTTGTCTACTTCATCAGTAATCATTTCGGTTACTTTTGGTAATCCCTCAGTATTCAAAAGAGCTTGATATTTTTCTCTTGAAATGAGTTTTTCATCAACATTTGCGATAAGACATGCATTGGTGATTGTTTTTTCAATCATTTCAAGGTTTAATTTGTCATTCTTTTCTTTTTCCATTAAAGCATTGAATTGTGCTTCAACTTGTTCTTCAAATTTCTTTTTGGATGTTGATGCGTTAAGCCATTTTTCATCAAAAACGAACTGATCAGCATATTCCTTTGAAATCATCTTTCTAGAAATCAATACTTCTTTTAGTTGATCAATAGCTGCTTGACGTTCTTTTCTAAGAGCTTCTTTTTGTTCCTTCACATACACATCTACATTTTCAGCCACAACACTTGCAGTATCATTTAAAGCTTTAACAACTTTATTTACCTTTGCTTCAAATTCTTGATAAGGCTCAATGTATGCTTTTTTGACTGTTTTTCTTTCATTTTCTAATTTTTTAGCATACGAACGATATAATGGAACCATTCCAGTTTTAGCTTTAACAAAATCTTTGTAGTTCTTTTCATCTACAACCACACCTTTTTTAGCTTCAATTGCTGGAATCAATTTGACAATTTCATCAATATTTGAAACAATCGCTTCATTTGCTGGTCTTTTTTGAACTTCTAATGAAAGGTGCTTTTCATCAATGTCAACGTGTTCTTCAATAACTTCAGCTTTGGCCTCAACGACCTTTTCTTCTTCAGTTGGTCTAAAGAATTCGATGACGCTGACAACTCTATAGCGTTCATCTAACACTTGATTAGCTGGTTGCCAGAAGATTGCATTGTCTTGTTTTAAAATGACAAACGCTTTATTTCCTGGATATGTTAATTTGACTACTGGTTCCCCATTTACAAGAAAGCAGTTATTGATTGATAAGAAGTTGATAACTTTATCAAATTCTTCTTTGGTTGTGATTTTTACAGCTACTAGCTCATTAAGTAGCCCTGATTGAAACTCATTCATTTTTTTCCTTCTCCCTTCTACGATAAAAACTTATTTATGAAATACACTTGACCTTTACCTGTTACTTTAGTAGTCAATGTAATTCTTGTACTTCCATCTGGATTAGTAATTGTTCTTTCTTTGACTTCAAACAATCCAAGATCCATTGATTTTTGTGTTGGCTGATTATAACGTTCACCCTTTTTAATTAGATATTCGTTTTCTCTCATCCACTCAAACAAACGATTTTGACCAATTTCATAGCCATTTTGTCTGATAAGCTTTGCCAACTGACCAATCAAGATTGATTCATTACTGGCACTTACTGCATCAGCAAACAATGCCTTTGGTTTCAATTCTTTATTTTCTTCAATCAAACCTTGTTTTTCTTCCATCAAAGCTTTTACTTGTTTTCTTGAATACTCAAGTGCTCTATTCATTACAGCTTCAGGACTGTTCCATCTTCTTTCCAATTCCAAGAAGTATTGTCTGACTTCTTTCCCTTTATCACTGCGTTGGATCATTGCAATTTCTTTTGCCATGTCTAAAGTGATTTCATGGTCAATAAATGAAGTTTCATTACCTTGAGCTGTTACTCTTTTTTGAGTAATAGCTTGATAATCAGTATTTTCATTAAAACCATATTCAACCATTCTCTTGATCCAATCATTGTATCTTGTTGATACTCCTAAAAATTCATGTAATTCTCTTGCTGACAATGTAATGCGGTCATTGTCATAATTTACTTTTAATAGTTCATTCATATAGGTTCTCCTTTCTAACTGACTTCTTTTAATTCCTTATTCCTATTTTCTAAAAACGGTGGTGGTGTTTGTGTTTCGATTAAGTTCCAATACCACAATTCCGTTTTGAATAGATATTTAGCATCTAGTACCAAATCATCATAATGTAGATAAACAACTCTTGTTTCTTGTTTTCCTGCACCATTGTTAGCCCAAGGAATATCAAGAATTGCATATAAAACAAAATGTCTTAATCCTGTAGTTATCATGTAATGCAATACTTGGAAATAGTAAGTAATTGGAATGTGATCATTGGCCCATTCTTTTAACATTGCACCATTTTGAATAGTTGTTGATTTAATTTCCAAGCCCCATTTTTCTTTGGTTGTAATTTCAATCATTGCTCCATCAAGATTTGCTCTTAAAAATGGATATTTCTTGTTCGATAAACTGATATCTTTCGTATCAATCAATTCAAACTTGTTTTTATAAAGGACACCGAACAATTCAATGAGGATAGGTTCCAATGCATTTCCTTTTTCGATTGCTTCACTTGTTTGAAATACAGGCTTTTTAGCACCTGTCTTTTCCTCCCACAATTCATAGGGAGTCTTGTAATTATTGACGTTCATTACAATTCCTGCATCAGAACCACCAATTCCTTTTCCTCTTAATTGATGCCAATGTTTTTCATCTTTCACATAATCGACATTACAATTAGGAAAAAACTCCTCATAGTTCGTAGTTTCCATTTTCCAGATCCTTTTTGCATTGTGCTAATTCCTGATTGAGATAACCAAGTTGAAGATAATCATCACTGTCTAGATGATCCTTACATTCCATGCAAATGATTGAACTCTCTAAATCAGCAACTCTTTCTTCTAATTCTTTCTTTTTCATCCTCTAAAGCTCCTTTAAATTGTTCTTGGATATAGTTATCCAATTCATTACTGCAATGCATGAAAGCATTTTTAGCCGGTGTAAACATTTCTTTAACCTTTTCAATGTCAATATTGATTGGAGCCATTTCTAAGAAAAGACTTCCTAAGATGTTCCAATCAGCATCAGCTAATACCGAAAGTGCATCTCCATCTTTCTTGATGCTTAATTCTAATTTAAGTAATGGTACTGCTGGTCTTTCATCTGTTCCTGTTTCCTTTTCAGTTGAACCAATTTGAACAATCTTGACATCTGCACCTGCAGCTTTTGCGGTTTGGATAATGTCTTCTAAATCTTTTTTTGTCATATTCTATTCCTCTCTTTTTATATAGATTTCTACTGTGTACTTTTGCATTTTTGGACTATCTACAAAGATATCTATCTTTTTTCCTTTGATAGCTCCTCCGCAGTCTTGGGCTACATATTCATTGCCATTAATCAAGACTATAGAACCATATGGAATGATTGAAGGATCTACCGCAATGGTTCTTTCCTCTTCAGCAATAGCACCTGTAGAAGTTAAACGACCGTAAATATCTTCTCCGGGCCAATAGTAAGTAACAGTAAATTGGCCAAGAGCTCTTCATTTTTGAAGTTCTTCTAATTGAGCTATGAGATACTTGTTATCCTCTTGAACACTGTCATATAAATCTTCGAAACGATTCTTATCAGATAACGCATCACTGTAATAATCTTCTAAAAGAGAAATCTTTCCCTTTTGTTGTTGAATTTTTGTTTCATAAGCATCCAATTTGTTTTGGTAATAACAAACTGGAGCAAGGATACAAAACATCACTAATATTGAAATAAGAAAATATGTTCTTTTTTTGACTTTCATATTGCATTTTCTCCTTTAATGACTTAGAATTTACTTGCTATATTGAGTGCCTAGAAATAGGCACCTTTTTTATATACTCCTGACTATGATTGCTAAACAGTTAGCAATAAAACAACCGATAATAATGATTGTGACCAATCCTCTTTCCGAAAGCTTCATAAGTTACACCTCCTTTTCATTTACTTCGAACATTGCGATATACTCACATCTTTTAAGAAACTCTTTCTCATAAGTTGTAAGACCACCTGATAAAAATAAGTTTTTAACTTCTACTTCAAATCTTCCTGATTCATAACCTAATTCAAAACGATTCCTTGGATAATCTTCTCTTTGAGAAATTCTAAGAATTGCCAAAAACTTTTTATCTATTTCGCTCTTGATCATTTCCCTGTCCGCACGAACCAGCATCTTTCTATCTCTTCTATCTTTAGTGATTTTATTTGCCAATTCATAGTAGGATTTTTGATACCATTTGAATTCCTTTAACATGTGTACTAAAACTGCAATGACAACAAACAAAATACAGCACATGATAATTAATGAATTTTTACTCATAAATTTTCTTTTCCTTTCTATTACCAGCCATCAAGGAACCAACCTCTTTAAATAAAAAACTTGTATGGTATTAGTTCTTTTTTATGTCTGTGGTTAGTAAATCATCAATGCTATTTTGTTATCGGAGGCCTTTGAGATTGGCTCCTTGATGACCAGTAATTACTTATTTAATTTTTAAGAACTTATGTTCTTTTGATACTGTTCTTCGATGTAATCATCAAGAACACTTTTAGCAATCAAAGAACCGTTCTTATCTGGAATATGTCTTAACTTATTACTTTTAACCAAGGCATACGTTCTGTTAATTCCAATTCCTAAATAGGATGCTGCTTTCTTTACTGAAAACAATGGACCATATAGTTCTCTTGCCATGATTACCTCTCCTTTCCTAAATTCCAAGTAAGATAGAACCTTCAAACCTTTTTCTTAATGAATGTTTTACATAATGAAGTTCTTCATCTTCTAAAGTTTCCATGTTTAGAATTTCTAAAATTTGATTTAGAACACCAACGTAATCATTAATGATTTGTTCTGTTGTTTTTTCTTCTCTTCTTTCTTTGACATTGATGTAAGCTGTTGAACCATTAATAATTCTTTCTAGATATTGTTCTCTTGTTTCATCCATAGTTTTTTTCTCCTTTCTTAAACTCCAAATTCTTGTATTTAATAAAGTGTCTTTTTAGGAAACTTCATCAAATATCAGTTAAAATATGTTTGTGCTTTAAGACATAACGTACAACGGCTTTAATTTGATTTGGACATTTTGTCTATTTTTGAAGTAAAAAAAATTTGATCTATAGTTAATGATTTATCAAATTTTCTTAATTCATCTCTAATCAACAACATTTCTCGAGGAGAAAAATTAATACGACCTTTCTCTTTTAAACAGTACGTTTTTCTATCTTTTCCTATAAGATTTGCGAAATCTTGCTGTGTATAACCGTAGTACCTTCTATAATTGACAACTGCAATAGTAATCACCTCCAATATTGGACATATCGTCCAACTACAATTTCATTATATCTACAGTTCGTCCATTTGTCAATTATTTTTGCCCAATTTGTCCAAATATATTAACCAATTTGTCCAAATATATTATACTTTAATTATAGATTAGACAATTTGTCTATATAGGAGGCAATAAAATGACAAACAAAATAAGCTTTGCAATGAGGCTAAAAAAATTGCGAGAGCAAAAAAAATTAAATCAGACTGAACTTGCTAATTTGCTAGAAGTATCTAATGGGTCAATAAGTAAGTGGGAACGTGGCGATAGACAACCTGATTATGAAACTTTAGAAAGGATTGCAGATATATTTAATGTAACTATTGATTACTTATTAGGTAGAAGTGATGCCAAATATAAATCAGATGATTCTCAAATGTCTTTCTCTACCCCACAAGAAGCCTTAAGCTTCATTTTAAAACAAGAAATGGTAGCCGATTTTGGTGGGTATGATTTAGAAAATATGTCTGATGATGAAATCATGGAAATGGCAGGTGATATTGCTGATATGTTGAAGATTATATCTAGAAAGCACAAATAATATTAATTAAGGGAGTGTGCTTATGGATGAATATAAACAGTAAAATTAAAATAGAAGCTCTATTTTATGAATTTAAAACATCAAGTGTAAAAGAAATTGCTGATCACTTGGATATATCTATCCAGTATCAAGATTTCAAAGCAAAAACTTTAGATTCAAGACTGATGATTGTTGATTCTAAAGGCTACATATTTGTAAGAAGTGATTTAGATTGTGCGTATGAAAACTTTCTTATAGCACACGAGTTAGGACACTACGTCCTGCATTATGATGAAAACATCAGTTTTAATTTTCTAAGGCGAGTCTATAAAACTCGTTTAGAAAGAGAAGCAAATGAATTTGCTATTAGATTACTGATGTTCGAAGAACTACATAATATAAAAGATATTGAAAATATTGAATTTATTGTAAAAGAAAAAGGAATACCGCTTAAAGTGTGGTATTCGTTGAATGAGAAAATTTTAGGAGGTTAAGATAATGAATACAATCATTAGTATTATTGTAATTATACTTATAATTATTTTTATTAGATATTTTATTAATGACTACAAAAAAAGTTCGTTATCGTCAATAAAAGAGTACATCAATAATAATTTGGACAATATATTCATTACGCTCAGTCTATTATTTTCCCTTTTTGGTTTCATAGTTATGATTAGTAACCTTATAGAATTTATTTGTCACTTAATAAAAAATAATTCTGGTGTTTATAATGGATTTGCTATTTTAGCATTTGGTATTTCATTATTTAGCATAGGTGAATCTATACAACAAACAAGAAAAAGTAATGAGGAGACCATTCAGTTTAAAGATGACATTAATAGTAAACTTGATGAAATATCCAATAAATTGGAATCGTTAAATCCATTGAATGAAGATTTGCATGGCGAAATTGAAAAACTGAAAGAAAAAAATCAAGAAATAATAGGTTTATTAAAAGAAAAAAATCAAACAAATGTTCATATTT
>ERZ894199.63-NODE-63-length-58514-cov-151.911100_pt1 | contig 58514 bp, 47 predicted proteins | sample MGYA00380285_ERZ894199 | MGnify/ENA primary metagenome ERZ894199 (study PRJEB32331, sample SAMN06328447) | human gut metagenome | biome: human gut microbiome; feature: stool | host: Homo sapiens | collected 2012-01-17 ... | reverse complement strand
TCCAGGAACTTGATCTGCTCAGCAGCAGTCAGTTTTTTACCATTAGGATCCTTCTTCTTGCCATCCTTCAACTGGCGGTAATCGTAGTACCACTCACCATTTTCCTGAACGGCAAACTCGCTGGCAGCACAGTCCATGGCAATCTTCACATCCTTTCCTGGCTCATAACCGGCATCCTTGATAGCCTGGCAGATGCTGTCGAGCGCATCCTCAATACCATCGAGTGCAGGAGCAAAACCGCCCTCATCACCTACGGCAGTAGAAAGACCGCGGCTTTTCAGGAGCTTAGCCAAGGCATGGAACACCTCTGCACCCATACGGATAGCCTCCTTCTCGGAAGGAGCACCCACAGGACGGATCATAAATTCCTGAAAGGCGATAGGCGCATCAGAGTGAGCACCACCATTGATGATATTCATCATTGGAACAGGAAGGGTGTAAGTATTGCAACCGCCAATATAGCGATACAATGGGATGTGGAGATACTCAGCAGCAGCATGAGCCACAGCCAAAGAAACACCGAGGATGGCATTGGCACCCAGGTTTGACTTGGTCTTGGTGCCGTCGAGTTCCAACATCTTATAATCGATGGCACGCTGCTCCAAGGCAGAGAAGCCAACCAAAGCCGGAGCAATCACCTGATTCACATTCTCCACAGCCTTCAAGACGCCCTTGCCGCCATAGCGGTTCTTGTCGCCATCACGAAGTTCCAGCGCCTCGTTCTCACCAGTAGATGCACCAGAAGGAACCGATGCACGACCTACGACACCTGACTTCAAAGAAACTTCAACCTCTACTGTAGGATTGCCACGAGAATCCAAGATTTCTCTTGCATGAACATTTTCGATAATCATAATACTATAATACTTTTAATTACGTTAAACATTTTTTCCGAGTGCAAATTTAGGTATTATCTGACAAATCTCCAAATTTCGGGCATCATCAAAAGTAGGTATTCGCCCGAAAATACCTACATATAGGTAAGGAGAGGCATGGAAATTTGAGATGCTACCAAATTGTCATTTTATTTTAATTTTATCAATCAGTCCTTCGAAATCCTCCTTTTGCATAGCACCCATCTGCACAGATGGTTTGCCTTTCACGGGGATGAAGAGGAAGGTAGGGATGCTGCTGATACCGAAAACAGAAGCAAGTTCGGACTCCTGGTCGATATCCACCTTATAGAAATCTATCTTGCCGGCATATTTCCCGGCGAGAGATTCCACTACGGGAGCCATCATCTTGCAAGGACCACACCAGGTGGTATAGAAATCAATGACGGCAGGACGGGAACCGGCGAATACCCATTCATCCGGATGAGCCTCGTAATCCATAATCTTTTTTCTGAAATCAGATGTGGTGAGATATTGCACCTTGGCAGTTTCTGTTTTCCCTACAGCCGTTTGAGGAGAAACAGCAGGTGCTTTCCTGTTCTGAGAACAAGAAACAAGAAATGGTAGAAATAAAACAACTGCTAATATAATTTTCTTCATAGTTTTTTCGTTGCTTTAATTTGAGAAGGTATGCCATTAGTCTATAACACACCCTCTTATTACAATTAATCACTAATAAATAATCATTACTCACTAACACTACTCCTAATCCTTCAAAGAATAAGTAACGGTAGTAACAACCCTTACCTTTTTAATATATGGGGTATTGGAATCGCGGTCTTCGATAGAGAACTGGCCCTGGTCGGCATTCATAATCTTGTCTATCTTACTCTTGCTGTTCTCAGCAAACTGGGCAGCAGTCTGCTCAGCATTCTCTATCGCCTCCTGCATCATCTTAGGTTTCATCTGACGGAAGGCAACATACTCATACTTCACCGGATTCTCGTAACCACCATCCACAATAGCAACCCCCTTCTGGAGCAGATTACCCTGACGGGCAATGATACTGCGAACCAGTTTCACATTCTTGGATGTAACCGTGATGATGGAAGTAATGTTATAACGATAGCCCTGTCGGTTCTCGCCATACCGTTCAGCATTGAGGTCGATGACCACAGGCGCATTCACATTGATTTCATTAGCCTTAACGCCATTCTCCACCAGGAAGTTTCTGATGGTTCTCGTGGTGGCATTGATTTTTTGATAGAGTTCAGGCAGGTCATTGCCTATTTCCTTGGAAACGATAGGCCACGTCACCTTATCAGCCTCCACCTCCTTTTCGGCAAGGCCTTTCACTACAACCTTTCGATCATTACTAATCACACTTTCAAGTCCCGACTTGATACAAAATCCAAGCACGATGATGCCGATGGTTAAAATCACGGCTTGCTTAATACCAGAATTGATGTTCATAATTAGTCCTCCATTATTAAGTTGTTAAAATTGAGTTTCCATTCTATCTCAGATTGAGTTGCAATTTGAGTTTTCAAAGATACAATAAAAATATAGAAAAACGACACTTTATAATGATAAAATATGCTAAAACTGCCCATATCAACCCATAAGCACCATTTTTTCTGCCAAAAAGCTTGCATATATTACCAAAAAAAACTACCTTTGCCCAAAAACAATAAAATGGATTACAACATGATTGGGACCGCATGGTCGTTACTGCCTCCTATCGTCGCCATCGCTCTGGCGCTGAAGACGAAAGAGGTCTATTCTTCTCTTTTTGTCGGTATCATACTGGGTGCCGTTCAATATTGTATTTCGATGGGAACAGGTTTCGACGGATTCCTCGTTCACCTGACAAACCACACTGTAGGTGAAGGCGATGATGCCAAGGCATACGGTTTGATACATTGCCTTTCTGACCCATGGAACGTGGGCATTCTGGTGTTCCTGGTGGTATTAGGCAGCATCGTTTCATTGATGAACAAGGCGGGTGGTTCGGCTGCTTTCGGCCGTTGGGCTTCCAAGCACGTACACTCGAAGGTTGGCGTACAGATTGCTACCATCCTGCTCGGCATTCTGATATTCATCGACGATTACTTCAACTGCCTTACCGTGGGTTCGGTGATGCGTCCTATCGCTGTGCGCAATGGTGTTACCAAGGAGAAGCTGGCTTATCTCATCGATTCTACAGCCGCTCCGGTCTGCATCATCTCCCCTATCTCGAGTTGGGCAGCTGCGGTATCGGGCTTCGTATCGGGCGGAGAGAACGGACTGGCACTTTTCTGCAAGGCGATACCTTTTAATTTCTACGCATTCTTTACCATCCTCTTTATGTTTGGTATTGTGATACTGGGCTTCGACTTCAAGGCGATGAGCAAATATGATGCAAGACTGAAGGAATGGTACGAACGAACCAATGGCGGGAAACTCGATGAGGTGAGCGATACCAAACTGCAGATTGTTGAGCATGGTGTGGGAGCCAAACAGAAAGAGGATTCCAAGAACAAGGGAACCGTGAGCGACCTGGTGATACCAATCATCATGCTGATTATCTTCTGCATGGCGGGCATGGTATATTCGGGCGGATTCTTCGATGCCGATAATGCCAACTATCTCAACTTTGTAGATGCCTTTGCTGCGAGCAATGCCTCTGTGGGCTTGGTAATCGGTTCATTGGCTGCTCTGATTCTTACCATCATGATGTTTACCATTCGCAAGACCTTGCCTTTCGATGAGGCGATGAGTAGTCTCATCAAGGGTTTTGAGGCGATGGTGCCAGCCATTCTGATTCTTACTTTGGCATGGACGCTGAAGAGTATGACCGACTCGCTGGGTGCGGCAGAATATGTATCATCGGTTGTAGCGAGCAGTGCCTCAGAACTTCAGATGCTTCTTCCGGGCATCATCTTCCTGGTAGCAGGCTTCCTGGCATTTGCAACGGGTACCTCCTGGGGAACCTTCGGTATTCTGATTCCTATCTGCATCGCCGTATTCCCTGGTGCTGATCCTTTGCGCATCATCTCTATCTCGGCATGTATGGCTGGAGCGGTATGTGGCGACCATATCTCTCCTATCAGCGATACCACCATCATGGCGAGTGCAGGAGCGGAATGCAAGCATGTGCATCATGTATCATCACAGTTGCCTTACGCCTTGACTGTAGCCTTTGTGAGTTTCCTCACCTTCATTGTGGCGGGATTCACTCATACGCTGGGTATGGTAACGAGTGCCATTATCTCGTGGATATTCGGTGTTGCCATGCTTGGTTTTGCTTTATTTTATTTAAATAAGCGCCAAAAAGTTAAATAGTTCTTAATTTATTTGTATATTTGAAATATTTTCAATACCTTTGTCTAAGAATTTAATAAAGAACATATTAATAACTTAATACAGAATACATTATGAAGGAATTAAAAGGAACAAAGACAGAGAAGAACCTCCAGGAGGCTTTCGCTGGTGAGTCACAGGCTCGTAACAAATATACCTATTTTGCAAGCAAGGCAAAGAAGGACGGTTTTGTACAGATAGCTAATATCTTTGAGGAGACAGCTGCTAACGAGAAGGAGCACGCTAAGTTGTGGTTCAAGTATCTGGAGGGCGGTGCTATCCAGGATACAGAGAAGAACCTGGAAGCTGCTGCCAATGGTGAGCACGATGAGTGGACCGATATGTATCCACGCATGGCAAAGGAGGCTCGCGAAGAAGGTTTCGAGGAGATTGCAGCTAAGTTTGAGATGGTTGCTGAAATCGAGAAGCATCATGAGGAGCGTTATCGCAAGCTCTTGAAGAACGTACAGGACAAGCTCGTCTTCTCTCGTGACGGCGACTGCATCTGGCAGTGCTCTAACTGCGGACATATCGTAGTAGGCAAGAAGGCTCCTGAGGTTTGCCCAGTCTGCAACCACCCACAGAGCTACTTCCAGATTGAAGCACAGAATTACTAATTCTTGCTTGAGACGAAATATCTAACAGAACATATATAAATAAGAGAGGGTGTGTCATGGCCTTATGACACACCCTCTTTTTTATGATTTAGCTTGAACCATTTCCAACATGATTTCTATCAACCTTGGAACACCATACTGTTCTATCTCGTCCTCTTTCACCCAGATATAATCATCAGGGAGCAGGGGGCGGGTTTCTGTTTCCTGCAGATAGAAGTCGGCAAGGAGGATGCGATGGGTAAGTACATGCTTCACATCCTTAGCCAGGAGAAGAGGATTATGGACAAAGGCAGGCAGTTGCGGAGCATCTGATGCGTTATATGGTTCCCACAATCCTTGCCAGATATCACCCTCGCCGCGACGGTGGATAGCCACTTCGCCTTTACACCTTATATATATATAGGAGAGATGGCGCGTTTTCACCTTCAGTGTCTTGTTCTTCACCGGCAACTCCTCTACCCTTCCTGTTCTCAAAGCCTCACAGGTTTCGGCAAGCGGACAGACAAGACATTTTGGAGATTGAGGAGTGCACTGGATAGCTCCGAAATCCATCATACCCTGGTTATAGGCAGCAGCAGGCGATAATGCTGTATCAGAAAGTTGCTGAGCAGACGAAGCAGGCAAGAGTGATTGCGCCAACGCAGCAAACTCTTTTTTCCCCTGCGTTGAGTTGATAGGAGTATCTATTCCGAAGTAACGTGAAAGAACCCGGTACACATTGCCATCTACTACTGCCGCAGGAATATCAAAGGCAAAAGAACCGATGGCTGCTGCAGTATAATCGCCCACCCCTTTCAGGGCTTTGATACCTTCAAGCGTATCAGGGAAATGACCGAGCTCCACAATCTGTTTGGCAGCAGCATGAAGGTTGCGGGCTCGCGAGTAATACCCCAATCCCTGCCAGAGTTTCAAGACATCATCCTCGCTGGCAGCAGCCAAGTCTTCAACCTTGGGATAGGTCTTCATGAACCGCTCCCAATATTCCCACCCCTGTGCGATGCGGGTTTGCTGAAGGATGATTTCGCTCAGCCAGATGGCATAAGGATCCTTGGTTTCGCGCCAAGGCAAATCCCTACCATTCTCACGAAACCAATGGATAATGACAGCCGAAAAACTATTCATAAAATTCAATGTTCAAATCTCAATGTTCAAAGTAATTACTGTTCCGGATATTGCTCGTAAATCTTCAGACCGAATTCATTCGCCAAGGCATAGGCATGCTCCATGATATCGGCGAGAATGTGCTCATAATTCACCCATACCTTATCCTTGATGAAGAAATAGAACTCGATAGGGAGACCGCATTGCGTGGCTTCCATGTGGCGCACCATCAATGTGAGATCGGTATTGACCTCCGGACGCTGGCGCAGATACTTCTCCATGAATTTACGGTAAAGCTGGAGATTGGTAGGGGCAAGGGCTGCAGGATTCTTTAAATCCTCAATATCCTTCCCTTCTTGTATATCTTTATCTATCGCCTTCTGCAATGACTCCTTCAACTTAAACGAATCTTCGGTGGCGAAATGCTTGGCAAGCAGATTACGTTTTAATGTCTCATCCACCAGACGGACACTGCGGAAATCGAAGTAAACCACGCGCTTCACTCTTCGTCCACCACTCTTCTGCATACCAATCCAGTTCTGGAACGAACCATTCACCAGGGTAGTAGGCGAAATAGTAACGATGGTGTTATCAAAGTTGCGCACCTTCACGGTCGTGAGTGACATATCCTCAACGATACCATTGGCATCCACCGACTTCACCGTAATCCAGTCGCCCTTATGCAACATATCATTGCTGGTAAGACGCACACCAGCCGCCAATCCCGAGATGGTATCCTTGAAGACCAGCATCAGGACTGCCGAGGTAGCACCCAAACCGGCAAAGAGGGTCATCGGGTTCTTGTCCAACAGGATGGCAACCACCACCACAGCAGCCACGAAGAGCATCAATACCCTGAGAACACCGCAGAAAGTATGGAAATACTGCTGAGCCGACGAGCGTCGCTCCTGAGAATCCTCCAGTCCTTTGAAAGACCCGATGAAGACCAGAGCCGTACGCACCGACATCACCACGATATAGATGCCCGTAGCCCGCTCCAATATCTCCTTGAATATCGGATACTCCAAATAAATCAGCGGCATGAGCGACCATATCACCACAGCCGGCACAATATGGCAAGCCGAGGTGAGCACCTTCTTGTTCAGCAGCACATCATCCCAAGTGATGTCCGTCTTATCAGTAATCTTACTGATGAGCGGAACCAGTATCTTGCGACAAAGAAAATCGCTCAGCATCGCCAAGAGGATGGCAGTAATGGTGAGCAAGATATGGCGCAGCATGGGCACAAAATCACCAGTGACTCCTACCCATGTTATCATTTCATCTACAAACTTACGAATTTCCTCCATAAAACTATTAACTATCAACTATAAACTATCAACTAACGCTCACGGTTGGCAGAGCAAAGTACATACTTTATCTGCAAAGTGTCTGGCATTATTGCCATGCATGATACCATTGTTGATGATGGCGAAACAGAGTTCATGACCATTGGCTGCGGTACAGTAACCCGCCAATGAGATGATGCCCGTCAGCGTACCCGTCTTTGCTTTCACATTGCCATGCACAAAACTGTTCTTCATACGCTTCTTCAATGTACCATCTACCCCACCGATAGGCAGCGAATGCTTCAGATGGTCCATGATATTACCGTTGAGATAAGCATAACGTAGCAGTTTCACCTCCAGTTCGGCACTGAGATAATTATAGAGCGAAAGTCCCGAGCCGTCAGCCAGTTTATATCTTGCCGGATCGAGTCCTATCTTGCGGATAAGCTGTCTTTCCACATTCCTGGCACTCTTGGCACTCGCCCATTTATTGCCCGTAGAAGCCGCAATCTGATAATACATGCTCTCGGCATAGAGATTATCACTCTCCTTCATCATCTTGTGCAGAATCTGATCCATCGTATGGAATCGGGTACAGACCGTAAAGGCACTCGCAGGGCAAGTCTTCTCTGAAGCCCCAAAGCAGGAATATTCGATGCCCTCCTCACGGAGCTTGGCAAGAAACTTATCCATAAAGATGTCCTTGCGCTGGAACACCAGTGACGAAAGCACCGGATTGTCATCATCCCAGCACCAGCCTTCACCCAACAGGTCGGCATCCTTCAAAGAGCGGTCGGCATAGATGCTGCCACGGATGGTGTCAACACCCATATCCTTCAGACTATTGACAAATGCCGACATATCATCGCTGTTGAAACGGGGATCCATACCGCCTATACAATAGACATCACCCGTCAACACCCCATTCTCAATGGTACCGGTATATTTCAGAGTGGTTTTAAACTGGTAAGAACCGCCCAACTTATCGAGCGCCGTAATGGCAGTCAGGAGCTTCATCGTACTTGCCGGACGCATCAGCTGTCGTTCATTTCTCTGATAGATACAAGAGTCAGCAGACAGGTCCCAGACCATCAGTCCTACCTGCGAAGTTTCGAACATCTTACTCTCAAGGAGTTTATCAATACCCACCTTCACCGATTCGGGCCAAGGCAATTTCTGCGTCAGCGTATCCGCTGCCAGGGAGTCAACGAGTGTAGAGTCGGAAACATCCTCCTCATCAACCGTTTCTATTCCCTCATCTTCAATCACATTCTGGGCCTGCACCGGTACAGAGATCCATACCATCATCAGACCCAACATCATATATATTATCTTTTTCATCACAATCAGTTCACCTGAACTTAAAAGAAATTATTTATTCTTGATTCTCTCCATAAACGCCTCTTCATTATCCGGCTGAACGGTCACAATATTCTTATGTCCGAATTCGATGACCACACAATGGTCTAATCCGAAGAAAGTCTTGACGATGTGTACATCAGTGACATCACATAGCGGCACATTTCTGTTGGAAGAGAACCTGCCCTCATTGATGATGAGATATTCCATCTCCTCATCCAGGTCTATCGGTTTTACCATCTTGAAGGTATAGGTTGTATTCAGTATGCGCTCTATCATGCCCACGATGATGATAGCCACAAAAATGCCGATGATGGCCAGCTTGACCCAGAAGAAATAGAGAGTCAGGATTGCGAACACCGCCACACCGATGCGTGCCGTCAGCGTAAAGCGCTTATGAAAAGTTCTATCTGCCATAACTTTGATTTATTACCTTATATTATTGTCGTTTTTACGACCTTTTGATAGTCTAAAAGACTATATTACCTTAAATTTCGCTGCAAAATTACAAAAAATCCCTCTCTTATTACTCATTTTAAAGATTAATTATTACTTTTGCACCGAATTAAGAATTAATTCTGAGAGAATGGGGCTGTTTTATAGATAAAAACACCTGTTCTTAAAATAGAAATTAGATAAGAATAAACTCAATGGTTTATAAGTATGATTTTCTGATTATCGGCTCAGGAGTTGCCGGTATGAGTTACGCCCTGAAAGTAGCCAGAGCGCATAAAGGTAAGGTGTGTATGATTTGCAAAACCTCGCTCGACGAGGCTAACACGTCATTCGCACAAGGTGGTGTGGCGTCAGTTACCAACTTGGAAGTGGATAACTTCGACAAGCACATACAGGATACAATGATTGCTGGTGATTATATCAGCGATTATAAAGCAGTGAAGCAGGTTGTCACCATGGCACCGGAGCAGATCAAGGAGCTCGTGCAGTGGGGCGTCAACTTCGATAAGCAGCAGGACGGCAAGTTCGACCTTCACCGTGAGGGCGGTCACAGCGAGTTCCGCATCCTTCATCATGCAGATGATACGGGTGCAGAAATCCAGCGCGGTCTGATGGAGGCTGTGCGCAACTGTCCGGATATCGATATCAAGGAAAATCATTTCGCAGTAGAGATTATCACACAGCATCATCTCGGTGCCCGTGTTACTCGCCGCACTCCTTATATCAACTGTTACGGTGCATACGTATTGAATCCTGATACCCAGAAGGTGGATACCTATCTGAGTAAGGTTACCGTGATGTGTACCGGTGGATGTGGTGCCGTTTATCAGACTACCACCAACCCTGTGATTGCCACTGGCGATGGTGAGGCGATGGTATACCGTGCCAAGGGAACTGTAGCCGACATGGAGTTTGTCCAGTTCCACCCAACCGCTCTTTATCATCCAGGCGAAACCCATCCTGCCTTCCTCATCACCGAGGCGATGCGTGGTTATGGCGGCATCTTGCGTCTGCCTAACGGCGAGAGCTTCATGGAGAAATATGATAAGCGATTGAGTCTGGCTCCTCGTGACATCGTGGCTCGTGCCATCGATAAGGAGATGAAGATTCACGGATTGGATCATGTCTGTCTCGATGTAACCCATAAGAATCCAGAGGAGACCAAGCGTCACTTCCCTAATATCTACGCCAAGTGTCTGAGCATCGGCATCGACATCACCAAGGAGTATATCCCTGTTCGTCCTGCCGCTCACTATATGTGTGGCGGTATCAAGGTAGATTTGAACGGCTGTTCAAGCATCAACCGTCTCTATGCCCTGGGCGAGTGTTCATGCACCGGTCTGCATGGCGGTAACCGTCTTGCCAGCAACTCGCTCATCGAGGCTGTGGTTTATGCCGAGACTGCTGCCAAGCACAGTATTGAACATGTAGATGAATACGACTTCAATGAGAAGGTACCAGCATGGAACGATGAAGGTACTTTGACCAACGAAGAGAAGGTGCTGATTACACAGAGCGTGAAAGAGGTGGGCGAATGCATGAGCAACTATGTAGGCATCGTGCGCAGCGATCTCCGTCTGAAGCGAGCATGGGACCGTCTCGATCTTCTCTACGAAGAGACAGAAAACCTCTTCAAGCGTGTAAAGGTAAGCAAGGAACTCTGCGAGCTCCGCAACATGATTAACGTGGGTTATCTCATAACCCGCATGGCGATAGAACGCAAGGAGAGCCGTGGTCTCCACTATACCATCGACTACCCTGTTCATGCTTACGACAAGAAATAAAGTTTTTTTAAGCTACCATATAAAGCCGCCAGGATATTCTCACACGATATCCTTGCGGCTTTTTCTTAGCTTATATGAAAGCTCAAACCCTTAATGACACTAATAACCGTTGACATTGATGACCACACTTTGCAGCAAAGATTTTGGTAAAACGACATATTTCTACTAAAAAGATTTTGGTAAAACGACATATTTTTGCTAAAAAGATTTTGGTAAAACATATTTTTTATATATCTTTGCACCCATAAAACATTGAAAATATGGAGAATAGGGTATTCAAGAGAAAAATATATAGCCAAATGGCTGAATGGAAGGAAATTTCCAAGGGAAGTACAGCCCTCCTTGTAGAGGGTGCTCGCCGTATTGGAAAGTCAACTATCGTAGAAGAATTTGCCAAGAATGAATACGAATCATACATTATGATAGATTTCAATGAGGCTTCCAAGGAAGTGAAAGCACTCTTTGATGATCTTATGAATATGGATTTCATTTTTCTTTTCCTGCAGAATGCTTACAATAAAACATTGCATGAGCGAAAGTCGGTTATCATCTTCGATGAGGTACAACAATGTCCGAAAGCCCGACAAGCCATCAAGTATTTGGTAAAAGACGGTAGATATGACTATATAGAGACCGGCTCACTTATCAGCATACATAAGAGCACTAAGGACATTAGCATCCCTAGCGAAGAACATCGTATCGAGATGTTTCCGATGGATTACGAAGAGTTCAGATGGGTCATGGGGGACACGGCTAGCGTGCCTCTGCTGCGTCAAGTCTTCGATAAGAAAATATCTCTAGGCGAGGGAGTCAACAGATTGAAGATGAGAGAGCTACGCCTATATATGTTGGTAGGAGGAATGCCACAAGCTGTCAATGCTTATCTTAACACTAACAATCTACAGCAAGTAGATACCGTAAAGCGACAGATTCTCCAACTATATGCTGATGATTTCAGAAAGATAGACCCATCGGGCAAAATATCCAAACTATTCATGTCTATCCCAGCCCAATTGAGCAGGAACCAGCTCCGCTATCAGCCTACTTCTGCTGTAGGAAGAATGGCTGCTGAGAAAATAGATGAGTTGATACTCAACTTAGAAGACAGCAAGACTGTTAACATTGCTTACCACACGGATGATCCGAATGTAGGAATGCCACTGACAGCCAACATCAACAAGTACAAACTGTACATAGGCGATACGGGACTATTCGTAACTTTGGCTTTCTGGGACAAGGATTATACGGAGAACATCATCTACCAGAAACTGTTGAGCGACAAGCTATCCACCAACATGGGATACGTATTTGAGAATCTGGTTGCCCAAATGCTGAGAGCCTCAGGCAACAGGCTCTTTTACTATACTTTTCCAAAAGATGCCACGCATTCTTACGAAATCGACTTTTTGTTGTCACGCGGCAGTAAGCTGTGCCCCATAGAGGTCAAGTCGTCTGGATACAAAACACATGCCTCGCTTGATGCTTTCTGCCAAAAATTCTCCAACAGGATAGTAAATCCGTACTTGGTTTACACCAAAGATCTGCAGAAAGATGGGCAAACACTCCTGATTCCGATTTACATGACCCCATTCTTATAAAGCAATGTTTTTTTATTGTACCTTTGCACCGCAGTTGGGCGATAAAAACATCATCTCGTCAGCGAGAACTTGATGCTCAGGCCGAAATCCTGCGTTGTGGTAGGATAACTGCTGCTCGACAGGAGCGGGGTGTTGGTCTGACGGTCATAATAGAAACTCATGGTAAGGAGTTTGCTGAAGGTATAATCGGCAGAGAAACTCAGTTTCAGAGCATTGTTGCCGCTGCTGGCACTGCTTACCATTGAGGCTATATCACGGACGATGGCTGCCTGCTTGCGGAAGCTGAAGTCAAGACGTAGATTCAGATCATGGTTGGTACCATTCTGAACCGTCTTGGTGGTCGACGCATTCTTATTGGCTGCATTCTTGTTGCCGCCCTTCGACTTGGAACGGGAGGCCTTGGCGCCCCAACCGAAAACATCGAAGTTGTTGATGCGGTAACCCATACCGATTACCCAGTCCTTACTCAATGCCTCGTTCAGCTGCACACTCGTCATACTGAGGTTCAATACACGGGTCTGGCGATATTCTGCCTTCACCGTCATATTATTGTTGAATGTGACATCCATACCCAATAATGGCGAGAACGACTCGTTGATACTTACCTGCGAAATGTTGAACATGCTGCTTGGCGACGGATTGCCCGTAGTGGCATCACTCACGAAGCCGAGACCGTTCATATACTCCTGGAAGGTACTGTAACTGTTGTAGCTGCCAACTGCAAAGACGCTCTTGTAAGAGTGGTTGATGTTGACACTCTTGAAGTGCTCATTGAACCAAGGCAGACGTCCCAGTCCACTATAACGGATGGTCCAGTTTGGCAACATCCGGCTCAAAGCTGGGAATACCGAGAGTGAATTGCCCCCCATCGAGGTATAAGCCTTGAGGAAGGCAGGAATCATGACATCGCTGCTATACTGGTTGACCGGCGTGCGGGAAGCATCAAACTTGCCGCCAGCCAGAGCCGAACCAGCCGGATAAACGGTACCTGCATACTGAGCCTCTACCCTATCTCTGAAACCAGCCAGCGAGTTGACAAACTTCTCGAAGGTCTTGCTGCGATAACCCGAATTGGCATTGCCCATTCCCTCGAAAGCCGACCCCAGCGAGATGGTAGTCATCTGGAAGGCTCCACTCTGGGTAGTTGGCGTTCCTTCATACATATACTGTATGCTCTTCTGCGTGGTCTTGGTACGTGTGGCTGAGAGATCAATCTTGAAATCCTTGACAGGCTCCAGAGTGGCACGCAACGTAAGATTATCCGTTCTGCTGGTAGTAGCAGGTGTTGCGATACTGTCGTTGCAGAGCAGCCAGTCGTTGTTTCTAGCCTTCTCGATATAATCGTCGCCAACCATACCGAAGGCGAAGTCAAGACCCGGTGCCATCTGTCCCACCTTCTTCTGTCCGAAGGCATCACCCACACTAGGCAAGAAGCCCGGCAGGGTGAGCTGATAGCTGCTGCGATAGTTGATGCTCACATTGCGCACCATCATTGCCAGGCGACTAGCCAACTGCAATCCCTTATACCATTTCTTATCATCAAGCGGTTCCTTAGCCAGTACGGAGAGTTTCACCTTCATGGCGGTATCTACCTTTGAGATGATTCTGATCTGGTTATTATCCACCTTTTTATATTTAAGCGGGAACACTTTGCCGTCTTCCGTCTTGGCATTCACAATCAGTCGCTTGGTATTCTTGCCGTGGCGTATCTTGAATGTGGTATCAGGCAGGAGGGTGATTTCCCGTTCGAAGGCACGCTTGTTCTTAGGCAGCGCCTTCTTCGGATCAGCCGCCTGTTCCTTTGCTTCCTGCTTCTTTTTCTTTTTTTCCTGCTTCTTGCGCTGCATCTGTGCCCTACTCTGGGTACGGTCAAACTTATCGTTTACCTTCTTCAGGAAAGGCACATGGTTGTAGAGTTTCACCAGGTTGAAGTTTCCGTTCAATGTCAGTTCGCGCTGGGTATTGATGGTGTTTCCATACGAGTTACCCTCCTCATCCTCTGTACCGCGCTCCCAAGAATAGTTGGCATTGTAAGAGGCATCGCTGTTCACCCAATCGAAGACAGGCAGCAGATTGAGAGGCACCTTGTAGGATGCCTGGAAATTCTGACTGTAGTCGAGCGGTGCACCCCAGTGGCGGATGCTGGTCCATACGGAGTCCTTCCAGGCATGATACTGGTCGGCATAAAGATCCTTGTTGACCGGTGTATATGGTTCCTCTATCTGTGCATGGGTAGCACTCTGGAAGTTCATGTGCAGGTTCTTGGTCAGATCCCAGTTGATGGAGAACTCACGGTTCCAGAGGAACTGTTCACTGAAGGTGAGCGGCAACTTGGAGTCTACTCCGGCAGCTCCACTCATCAGGGTTTCCATATCGCGCTCCTGCAACTCGTAATAGTCGCGCGTCATCTCGGTATTGAAGGCTATGTTCTGCGGCAGCCAGTTCAGTCCGAAACGTTTCAGTATGTCGAGCCACTTGCTCTTGTTCTTCAGTCCCTTGAATGGTTCCCATGCCTTATAAACCGGGCTCCACGAATAATCCAGGGCTCCGCGCCAGTTGTCCTTGCGCTCATACATCGTCGTTTCACCCGTGGTATACTGATGCTGATGACTGTAGGTGAATGAGAAGTTGGCTGGATCGTATGGCATCGGATGGCGCTTGGTAGCGATACCCACCCGGGCATTCGAGATGGAGAAGTTGGTCTGCGTAATCTTGGTGGCAGCGATGTTCTCGATAGAATCGCGCTCGTGCTTGGAGCCGGCAGCATCGAGGGCATCCTTCAACTCCATATCGGTATCCAGCGGATTATACTTAGGAGTGGTCTTCTCCTTGGTAACACTATAATATAAAGGTATACTCACCTTCGCCTTGTCAGGGAAGAACTTACCCATTTCGAGCGATGTGGTCACACTGTAGGTACCATAATTATCGGTAGTGCGACTTGCCACGCCATCTTCCAGACCGCCGAATCCCTCGCTGATGTATCTGCCGGTGGCATTCACGCTACCCAGATCGGAGAGTTGTACGTTCAGGTTGGCATTGGCAGCCCAACCGCCCGAATTATTGTGTTCCTTGAGTCGGAGTTCGTTTATCCATACCTCACCGCTCTTGATGTCGGCAGAATTGTTTCTCACACCCAGCATCATGGTCTTCACCTCGCCCAGACTCGGATTACCCACGATGGTAATCTTGTTCTGCGGATGTTCTGCATCCATCATGGAATAAGGAGCGAGATAAGAAGCCACACCCTGCGCCTTCGCCTTGTTACGGTTTTTCTTCAATGCCGTAAAGACGCTCAGCGGCACATCGAGCATATTCTCCTCAGGCCATACCGCCTTACAGTCGGCTAGCACATAGCGGTTGTAGTTGGAGCGTGGCTCGGTGAGCTTCAGCGGGATTTCATACTCGTAGTAATTGTTCTTGTAATCGCTACCCAGACGGATGAAGACTGAGAGTTCACCATCCTGCAGACGGGTGGTATTCTGTTCCAATGCATTGGCATGGGCAAACATCTGGATGCGCTTGTACTGGCGCAGATCGATGGTAGAATTCTTGTAAACAGCCTTCGCCTCGCCAGTGCTCATGTTCTTGACCACCAGACTCAACGCCTGTTCGTTCGCCTCAACCAACTGAGGCTGACTAGGATCCTGTTCGCGCCTGATACCCGGAGGCAAGACATAGTTGACCGGTGTCTTCTCGCCGTTCTCTTCCAGACTCACACTGCTTGCATCGAGGGTTCCGCCACTGGCTGCGCCGAGCGGCTGATCATAGGTACGCCACTTGCCCATCACGAGGTCGAAGGTACCGAAACGCAGCACGATAGGTTTCTTGAAACCGGTGAGGAACATACGCATGAAGCGGATGCTGGAGAAATCGTTGATGTTGCCCTGACGGCTCTCAAACTCATCGATAGGTATGCGGAACTGATACCAGGTAACGGTAGACTTGGTATTATCACGCCAGGTCTGGCTGTATTCACGCTTATCTACAATATGATTGTTACCTACCACGAGATCTTCCGGACGGATGCTGACACGGTACTGGAAGTATTTCTCATATTCGTTGAGGGTATAATCCTGGTTGATATCCTCGACATCCGGCGTTGACTTATAAGAAGTATCATAGCTTTCAGAACGGCTGTCGCTGTCAGGCGAGTTGCCCTGAGGATTGTTGATATACTTATATCGCTGCAAGATAGGAGCGCGCATCTCATCCCAGTCGGAACCGCGGAAATAGTGGTAGTCATCACGTGCCGGATCGGCAAAGATGCTGTCGAATACCGCCTGGTTCACCTTGCCCTGAATCTGGTCGAGATAAGCACTCTTGTAGAATTCCTGCTCCTCGGCATCAGTCAGTCCGTTGAAACCCACATCCTGCAAGGCTCTGCTGCCACTGGTGGTAGCAAAGGCATAGGTCACGGTGCTCTGGGTAGGAATCTTACCCCACTGGGTATAGGTGTAGCTCTTGCTGCCATCTACCGGCATGCCACTCTCATAGAATTTCTTGCCATCACGCAGGATATCCTCACTCACCTCGCCCAAGTTGATGTAGAAATCGCCACCGTAATCGGCAGCATCAGCCTCTTCGCGGGAATAGATAAACGGATCGAGCATCCAGAACTCGATGTATTCGATGTTTGCCTGCTCGAAATCGTTGGTATCCAGCTTACGCATCATTCCGCCCCAGTTGCGCTGCGGATTCTGCAGGGTTCCGTCTGCCTGCAAATCTGTTACATTGAAGTTGTATGGTCCCGGCTCGCTTGGATAGTAAGCCAGATTGAGTACATTCAGGGTATTGGTAGCGCCCTGATAACTGCTCTGGTCGCGCAATGGGAAGAGCTCCTTGGTATAGACCTCGCGAACATAATGGTTACTCAACTGCTTGAGGTCGCCCTTGATATGTCCCGGAGTGAGCGAACTTCCACGGCGGGTGAACAGCGGATCGATGGTATACCAGGCTAGGCGCGAACGGTGGAAACCGCTGCTCAGACCGGTCTTATCGCTGTAATCGTCCTTGAAATTGAGCGAAGGCACACTGGATATAAACCAGGAGGTAGGAGTCGTTACATCGATGGTAGTCTTCGTACCCTCGAAGTCATCGATATAAGATGCATTGTCCTGTGTGCCGCCTGCCTCACCGGCAATGAGCTGGGCAAATTCTCCGGTAAAGGATATCTGCGATGGCTGGGTGAGGTGCAGGAATGGTATCTTGTCAAGCACATTGGTGAGCCACTGACTCTCCTTGCGCCAGTTGAGATTGATGCCCCAAAGGGTATTCTTCAGCGGTTCGGAGCCCATGGATACCTTGGTGGTAAGCGCCTGTTCGGAGAGGTGCTGGATAGTACCGCTCAACTGGAAGTTCTTAGTAAAATCATACTCCCAGTTCAGTCCGAACATCGTTTTTCGGGTTTGTCCGAAATCGGTATTACTCTCCAGAGAAACGTTGACAGCCGTACCGGCATCGATGATGCTCTGGTTCAGGATGGTCACCTCACCGGCACTGTAATCTACCGAATAGTCGGTGCCCTCTTTCAGGGTGATACCGCCTGCCGTAACGACCACCGAGCCCTGTGGCACATTGTAGGCATCGAGCGAGATGACATTGGCTGCAGAGCCCTTGAACTGTCCCACAATCTGATACTTGTTCTTTTCGGCTATCTGCTTGGCTACGGTCTTCGTACTGTCATAAAGTTCGGTAAAGGCATACTTTTCAGCCTTGTCGGCAGCCACGCCCCGCTTGACCAGATAATCACGCATATAACTGCCGAAAGGCTCTACCTTCGGAATGAACACGCGTCCGTTAGAGACGGTATAGCCTTCTACATAATCGAAATATCCATTGCTGTGTGCCTTGTTGTTGTTATCCAGACGGTCGGCGCCCAGCACACGGATGATTGGCTGCTCCTTCACCTGCTGCTCAGGGATATAACTGAGATATACGCCGGTGGTATCGCTCTGGTATTTTACATCCAGGCGGAACTTCTCCTTCTCTACGGTAGAAGCCAGATAATAAACGTTCTTCATCATCAGCCCCCAGTTGCCCTGTCGCGGATTGTTGCTGGTATTCTTGAGCGATTTCACGAAGAGTGCCTGCTTGGTATCGCTGAGATCGGATGCAAACTCGCCCACCTGATAGGTAACGCCTCCCGATGTATACTCATAGGCTACGGCAAGTACCTGGTCGGTCTGCAGACTGGTTTTCAATGAGATATAACCCAAGGCGGTATTGACTGTATACTCAGAAGAATTGAGCAGACGGGCACTCTCCAGTTTCTCATAATCGGCTCCGCCAACCAGTCCGCCTCCATCGAGAGTGGTTGCAGCCTGGTCGATGTCACGGGCAGCAGCATACTGCCCTGTCATCGCCGCATACTCTGTATTCGCCTGGTTAGAAGGCACCTGTCCGCTCGCCGCCCACATCGGGTTGCTCAGTTTCTGGTTCTCGCCCAGGTCGGTCAGGGCTACGATGTTTCGGGTATTGGTGGTATTGCCGGTTTTGTTGGTAACCCACACCTCCACACGGTTGATGGTGATGCCCGTGGTGAGATTAGGAAGTTTCTGCATCCAGGCATCATAATGATTTCTGAAATACTGGGAGAGGAAGAAGTGGCGGTTCTCCTCATAATCGGCTACATTCAGTTCGAAAGGGGTGAGCTGCACACCGCCCCTGGTAGATACGCTCTTCGATGCACTCTTCTTCTGCGAAGCTACCATCTGCAGCTTGAGTTTGCCAAACTGCATATCGGTTCTAACACCAAACAGACTGCTGGCGCCTTTGATGAGCGAAGAGTTGGAAGGGAAGGAGACGTTGCCCGCCTCAACGAGTTTGATGATTTCATCTTCCTTGCCGTCGTACTTCAGTTTCATGTTCTGTGCATCGAAATCGAAGGTGGCATCGGTGTTGTAATTCAGGTTCATGTTCACCTTATCGCCCACCTTTCCGTTGACGTTGAGATTGATTTTCTCATCAAAATCCATCATCGTCGTCTTTCGGTTGCGGATAGGCAACGAAGGATTGTCGATGTTTTTCTTGTTGATACCGAACTTGAGTTCGGCAGAACCCTGTGTCTTCACTCTGATGCCACCAGGACCGAAGATTTTCTCGGCAGGTCCCAAGTCGAAGTGCATATCTGAGAAATCGAACTTCTCCTTGCCTTTTGCCTGGAAGATTTCATCGTTCTGCTTGCGGAAGTAGCTGTTGCGCTGCTGCTGTTCGGTCCATGCAAGATACTCTTTCGGAGTGAGCATGATAGGAGCCGAAAGCCAGGTTGAGCCCATGCGGTTGCCGATGATATAGCGGTCGATGGTATCGTTGTAGACTACCTGATATTGCAGATTATCAGGACGTTTCAGGTCGAGCGGACTCTGATAAAGGTCGCTCAGGGAGTAAGGTTGGGTGCGCTGAATCTGCCAGCGGGTATGCAGCAGCGAATCGGGAATAGTATCTTCATCGAGCTGCACGGGCTGGGCTGTGCTGGTACGGGTTTTCTTTTTATCGTCCTGAAGTTGAGGCAAAGCTATCGCATAGCCGAAGGTTGCCACCATCAGCCAAGCCAATAGAAAAGATATGAATCTTTGCTTCTGTTTCATCGACAAAAAACTCCTAACTTATTTGATTTGCTTCAATGCCAGTTTCACAACCTGTTCTACCGGGAGATCAGGCTGTGCCTTGAGGATATCTACTACTACCTTGGCAGATGGTGCCGGCGAGAAGCCGAGCATGGTGAGGGCGCTTACCGCCTCATCCTTTACGTCATTGTTTACCATCACCACATTACCTCCGCTGGCTGGCAGTTCGTCAGCGATGCCGAGGCTCACGATTTTATCTTTCAGGTCGATGATGATTCGCTGTGCTGTCTTCAGTCCGATACCCTTCACGGTTTTCAGCACCTTGTCGTTACCAGTAGAGATGATTTCGCAGAGTTCGCGTGGCGAGAGTGAAGAGAGAATCATACGGGCTGTATTTCCGCCTACTCCTGAAACGGTGATGAGGAGGCGGTAGAGTTCACGTTCCTGTTTGGTAGCAAAGCCGAAAAGGGTGAAAGAGTCATCTCTTCCACCAGCCACCAGCACTTCGTGAACATAGAGTTTCACTTCCTGTTTGCCCTGAATGGCAGTATATGTATTGAGCGATATATTGAGTCCGTAGCCCACCCCCGCAGTCTCAACAACAGCCAGCGCAGGTGTCAGCTCTGTCAGATCGCCATGAATATATTCTATCATTTTCTTTTTCTCCTAATTAAATTAATATATTAATAACGTGCGAAGGGCGGGATTATTGTAATAGAGTTCCATAAAATTACGTCCCGACGTAGCATGTCATACGTCCCGACGCAGAGCCAGAGACGTCGGGACGCAGCAAAAGCTACGTCAGGACGTAGTTCAAAGCACATCGGGAGGTATCGGAAAGGGGATGTATGATGTTTCGCAACAAAATAACGAAACTGTAAGGCTCTTACAGCAGAAACCTTACAAATCTCCGCTTATTCATACCTAAAAACTATGATTTTACTACTTTTTGCAACTTTTATGAGTTAAAATTCTATTAAAACGTCACGTATTTCAAGAAAAAGCTATACTTTTGCAACCGGAAATAGAATAAAAAGCGGAAAACATATCCGTTGGATGACTAAACCGCAAGAAATAAAAGAAATAAAAACAACAAAATAAAAGAAATAAGACAATGAAGAAATTTAGAGCAGCCGTAGTAGGATACGGCAACATCGGTAAGTTTACTGTTGAGGCACTCGAAGCAGCTCCTGACTTTGAGATTGCAGGTATTGTACGTCGTCAGGGTGCCAAGGACAAACCAGCTGAGTTGGCAAACTATGAAGTAGTAGATGACATCACCAAGTTGAAGGATGTAGATGTTGCTATTCTCGCAACCCCTACCCGCTCTTGCCCTGAGTATGCAGAGAAGATCGTTGCCCTCGGTATCAACACCGTAGACAGTTTCGATATCCACACCAGCATCCTCGACTACCGTACCAAGCAGATGGAAAACTGCAAGAAGGCTGGCAAGGTAAGCGTTATCTCTGCAGGTTGGGACCCAGGTTCTGATTCTATCGTACGTGTTCTGATGGAGAGTCTTGCTCCTAAGGGCTTGACATACACCAACTTCGGTCCTGGTATGAGTATGGGTCACTCAGTTTGTGTTCGTGGCAAGAAGGGCGTAAAGGAAGCGCTCTCTGTAACCATCCCATTGGGTGAGGGTATCCACCGCCGTATGGTTTATGTAGAGTTGGAAGAAGGTGCCAAGCTTGAGGATGTAACAGCCGAAATCAAGGCAGATCCATACTTCGCTCACGATGAGACCCACGTATTTGCCGTAGCATCAGTAGATGATGTAAAGGATATGGGTCATGGTGTGAACCTCGTTCGCAAGGGTGTATCTGGCAAGACCCAGAACCAGCGTTTCGAGTTCAACATGAGCATCAACAACCCAGCCCTCACCGCTCAGGTATTGGTTAACGTGGCTCGTGCTTCATTCCGTCTGCAGCCAGGTTGCTACACCATGCCAGAGATTCCAGTTATCGATATGTTGCCAGGAACCCGTGAGGAAATCGTTGCAACACTCGTGTAATTGGGAGTGAAGAACGAAGAGTGAAGAATTCACTTGCATCACAATAATAAAACGGCTCGCAAGAAGTTTCGATTTCTTGCGAGCCGTTTTTTTCTCTTATTTACCCCTATCTGCGATTATCTTCAAGAAAAGGCGTATAAGTTTTTCCAAAATCATCTATCATCCATCACGATTTTCAAGAAAAAGCAGTATAAGTTGCTGATAAACAATAAATAACACGAGTGACGGATATTTCAAAAGGGGACTTTATCCATCACGCATCCATCACGATTTGGGCTTATCCCTCACGATTTTACTGATGATTGAAGATAAAAAGGCTTTGTTTGCCATCGAAACATGCGGAGTTTTCGTGCAGCATGAAGTAGGCAAAATCCCCCATCATTTGGAATAAGCAAGGAATATCAGTAATTTTCTATTCGAAAAACTTGGTATCTTGAAAAATAATCGTATCTTTGCACTTGGAAAGGAAATAAGATATGGAAAAAGTAAAGGAAGTACCATACGGAGTGGCGGATTTTGTCACGGTAATGGAGCAAAATTTGTATTATGTCGATAAGACGATGTTTATACCCGAGTTGGAGAAGCAGCCCCGTAATCTCTTCTTCATCCGTCCTCGTCGCTTTGGCAAGAGCATATTTTTGAGTATGCTCCACTCTTACTATGACTGTAACCAAAGCGCTAAGTTCCAGTCTCTTTTTGGAAATCTCTGGATAGGACAGCATCCTACGGAATCGCAGGGTAAGTATCAGGTGCTCTTCCTCGACTTCTCGCAGGTAAGCGGTAATATCGATTCTCTGGAGCGCAACTTCGACTTCTATTGTTCCGTGAAACTGGATGGTTTCATGCGCCGCTATGGTGAGTCTTATTCTGAGGAGACGAGAGAAAAGGTTCGCAAGGCGGAATTCGCCATGGATAAGCTGGCTTTTATCCATGATGAGGCTGCGCAGAAGGGATTTTCTCTTTATCTGATAGTAGATGAATATGATAACTTTACCAATGTGGTGCTCAATGAGCATGGCGAGAAAGTGTATCATGCCATCACCCATGCCGATGGATTCTATCGTGATGTCTTCAAGAAATTCAAGGGCAACTTCGAGCGCATCTTCATGATGGGCGTCAGTCCTGTTACGCTCGATGATGTAACCAGCGGCTTCAATATCGGATGGAATATCTCTATCAAGCCGGAATTTGACGAAATGCTGGGTTTCTCCACTGCTGATGTCATCGAGATGTTTACCTATTATAAAAAACATGGCTGCATCCCGGCGGATAGTGATATTGATGCCATCGTCAACGATATGAAACCTTGGTATGATAATTATTGCTTTGCAAAAGAAGCATTGAATAAGAGTACCAGAATGTTTAATTGCGATATGGTGCTTTACTATCTTCGCAATTATATGGATTACGGACGTTCTCCTCAGCAGATGATCGACCCAAATACCAAGACCGATTATGGAAAGATGAAGAAGCTGCTGCAGTTTGACAAACTGGATGGTGAGCGAAAGGGTATTATTCGCAAGATTGCTGAGGAAGGACAGATTTCGGCACAACTCTATGAGTCGTTCTCTGCCTACCAGATACCGAAGGCTGAGATATTCCCGAGCCTGCTTTTCTATTATGGTATGCTTACCATCAAGGGCACCCGTGGTTCCAAACTGGTATTGGGCATTCCCAACAATAATGTCCGCAAGCAGTATTACGGTTATCTGGAAGAAGAATATCAGGCAAAATCGTATGTGGATACCAATCAGTTGACGGATTATTATTACGACATGGCGTATGATGGCAAATGGGAAGAAGGACTGCGCTTTATGGCAGATGCCTATGCCAAGGTTTCCTCTATACGTGATGGCATTGAGGCGGAACGAAATCTGCAGGGGTTCTTCATGGCGTATCTGAATCTGAACGATTATTATTATACAGCCCCAGAGCTAGAGCTGAATCATGGCTATTGTGATTTCTTCCTTTTGCCGGATTTAACCCATTATGCCACAAAACATAGCTATATCCTGGAACTCAAGGTGCTGCCAAAGAAAGATTTCGAGGCAAAGGCTGAGGAACAATGGCAGCAGGCGGTGGAGCAAATCAGGCAATATGCGGCTGCGCCTAGGGTAGAAGCGCTGCGCCAGGGTACCACACTGCATAAGATTATCATGCAGTTTGAAGGATGGAACCTGAAACGGATGGAGGAAGTATAAAAAAGAATATTATCAGTTTGAATATTGAACCTGATGATGAGTTTAACAGGTTCAGATTCAAAGTTTAGCAAATAATAAAGGCTCGCAAGAAGTTTCGATTTCTTGCGAGCCTTTTATATTTTTCTTTCGAGTTTACTCATCTTCGTCTGTTGGTCAGACAGCGATTTATAAAGAATTTTGTTTACATATACCAACTATACGACCACCCCACAATTACACCTATCCGCGATTAATATTTTCCGTTTTTTACACCTATCCGCGATTATCAGATGATGCAAATATACACATATCCGCGATTATCTCCAAGAAAAAGCCAGTTTTTTAATATCTTTTAATTTTAGGAATAAGATGATAACGATACGCAAGATACATAATATTGGTATAGTATAAACATCATGCTTTAAGTCCATTGTAGCTTTGTTTTATAATCCATTGCAAGCATGTGAATTAGCTACAGAAGCCGTATCTATCGGCATGAAGAAGTAGATCTATTTAATAGTCGGCAGCCGCCAGCAAGGTTGCTGGCATATGGCAGCAACATTGTCGGCATATGGCAGCAAGGTTGCTGGCAGCTGCCGGCAACCATACGAAACTATATTTAAAAGGTAAATAATACAGGTTTCTAAGACTATTTAAATAACTTATCAAAAGCTATATTCCGCACTATCCATTATATGCAACCATCTTATTATTTCCAACCAAGAGTTAGTCAGATATAAACAAGCAGGTGCTGAGACAATGCATTACTTCATAATATAAGCAAAATTGTGAGGGATAATGCCAAAAATCGTGAGGGATGATAGATGATTTACAAAAAACATACGTGATATACAACCATGAATCTGAGGCTCGCTCCAATATGATCTACAAAAACAAAAACGTTGTTGTTATAAAACTCCCTTACCAAACAAAGCAACTTGAGATAAAGCGCTTAAAACTCTTTCAAACACAGAAAAAGCTATAGAGCAGTTACCAAACATCACACACAAAGCAAAAGTAAGTTAAATTAAAGTTTTTTTTTTCGAAAAATGACAAAATTCAGAAAAATATCATTAAATTTGCAACGGTTCTTTACCAAAAATCTCTATTGGACTAGCTTCAGTATGAGAAAGAAGGATTATATATGAATAATGTATAAGTGAGCCACTATACATAAAAACAGCGTTTACAAGACGCTTCATCTTTTTACTCTTCAAACTTCGAACACTTGAGGACTAACGTAGAAAGTGAGGCAACGAGTAGATGCTCTCGGGATGTGTTTATAATGCATCCCTTAAAGCGTTATATCTGTATGCGCCCTCTCTTGGGTATAATACAGAAATTTCGTTTAAGGGATTGCTATATCCATATCGGCGTGGGCTTCGAAGTTGCTTATCTTTACGTTAGTAGGCAAGTTCGAAGGCCTGAAGAGTGGGATAAGCTACAGTACGGATCTCACGCTTTTTTATTTATAGTAGGATAACTTTTCTCTGAATTTCTTGTAGGAGATCACAAGAGTAACTGAGGTGTCTACCTCGCAATGTTTGTGATAGATATGAAGAAAAGAAAATGGTACTTGAATTTTGGACTAAGTATTGTATTCTTAGCAATTTCGTTTGTTGCAGCAACAGCCAGTTGTTCTGCCAAGACTTCCAAAGTACAAAAGGCGAAAAAAATGCCAAAAATGATGTATGCAAATACTGATTTTGAGAAATCAATTGGTGATAGCATCCAAACTATAATGATGTCAGGCAAAGCAACAGTTAAGCTAATGACAACAGATAGTCTGAAAAATCAACCTTTGCAGGTAGTTTTATCCCGTGAAGATATGCAAGTTTTGCGCTTTCTGGTATCTGACCCCAAAATGTTCATGGAGGACATTCCAAATTATGGAGTCATAATGCCCCAGGTGAAAATACTATTCGAGAAATCAAAATCTGAAAAGGTAGAAATGGCATTGGATTTCGGATTGCGCAAATGGGTACTAATAGATGGAACAGGAAAAGAACTTAAGCGATATGCTTTGGTCAAATATGAACTGTTACGTTTTGCTCACTGCATTTTTCCTAATGATGAAATGATCACTAATCTTTATAACACTTCTACAAAATGAAAAAGTTATTGTTATTGTTTATGTTATGCTTGTCTTTTAGCACAGGCATGTATGCCAAAACTATCCATTGGCTGACATTTATTGATACTACAGATAGAAATGTAGGTGAAATCGACAAAAGTTCTCGACAGCTATTATACTCACGTTGGATAGACTTAGTAAACACAACACTTAAAGATAATGGCTATTCGGTAAACATCGTAGATATTTATGATAGCAATACTTCACCTGAGAATTGCAAAAAAATTGTGAATAGTTTTAACTGTGGCTCCGAAGATATCATAGTGTTCTATTATATTGGACATGGTACAGAAAACACAGGCGCAAGTAAGTATCCTTTGATGTTGATGGGACAACTTGATGCAAACAAGTTTATCCCATTGTCTTGGGTGCATGATACGCTAAAGAATAAAGGTGCACGATTGACAGTAACCATTGGTATGTGTTGTAATGCCAGACAAGGAGTTGCCGGAAGAATAACACCTACATTTGGAGCAAACTATGGCAATACTTACGTAAGTGAGGAACTATCCAATTGCATCAAAAAGATGTTTTTGAATTACCGTGGTAATGTATTAATAACATCAGCTTCACCAAATGAAAGTTCTTGGGCGTGCGATACCACAATAGGTCCAACTGATTATTTTACTTTTAGTTTACTCGATCAGTTTAATAACGAGCTGCCAGAAACAAGCAATCCAACATGGGATTCCATGATGGAATCTATCAAAGAAGATGTTTATAATAATGTTCGTAACAATGTATATATACAGGACAAATTTCCTGGTTCAACGCAGACTCCAATTTGGGAAACCCATTTGACCTCAGCAAGTACACCAACTCCTACTCCACCAGTTAAGCCAAAAACTGAAAATGTCTCAGATAAGTCAGAAATGCTGAACACCTTATCAAATGCATTGGCTTACATCTCTTCAACAAAGGTATCACCAAAGGAGCGTATTGCCATGGCGGGAAAATTAGAAATTGCATTTGATAATAATGCCATCGTAAGGATTGTGTCACAAGATGGTAATCTGGTTCTTCATTAAGAAAACATATCTATATACTTGGGACGAATAGCAACAAGTCGTTTGTTGGAGAATGTAACGGTTGTGGATGCAACTGGAACAACAAACAAAATTAGCTCTATACGAGTTCGTGAAATATATAAAAAGAGATAAATATGAAAAGAAGTATATTAAAAAGAATTTTTCTTTTGCAAATTTCATTATTGTTCTTCTTGCCTATCATGGGACAGGATGCCGTGGAAGAACAAATAAAACAGACTGCAGCTCAGCGTGTTGCACAGATGAATGACTACATTTCCTTTATGGCAGATAAAACAAACGATTTGGAAACTCGCCAATATTACAAAAAGCAGGCTTTGAATCTATTTGCAGGACGTGGTTATGAGTATGAAGAGAATGGTATTCGTAAAGAAGGTGTAAGAATGGAAATCACTTCTGTGAGCAATACCCGTCCTCGCTCAAAATTGATGAGGGTTTATTTTAATGGACTGATAAATCTCTCTTATCAGAAAGTGTCAATACAATCTACAGAACTTGCAAAAATTAAGGTGAGCAACTTGCAAAGAATTGACAATAACATGTATGTTTGTACTTGCTATTTCGACCAGGTATTCATCGGTTATAGAGATGGTATCCCTATATATAAGGATATTACTCGTAAAAAAGTAAAATGTTATGTTGAGGTACAAGATGTAGAAGGAGGTCCTCAAGAGTATGTCGTTTTACTGGGGGATGTTCATGCCTTAGATACGAAACGTATAAAATAAACAACAAGGTTCAGTCATTAAAGGCTGAACCTTACAAAATTATTACGTATGAAACGATTTCTATTATGCTTAGCAACAGTTTACGTCTGTCTATTCGCAAACGCACAAGATTCGCTATCCGATTATATAATAGCAAGAATTAACGAACGTTTCGCCATGCTTAATGACTATATATCATTAATGGCAGACAAGACATCTGATCGGGATACACGCCAATATTACAAAAAACAAGCATTGAGTTTATTTGCAGGACGCGGTTACGAGTATCAAAAGGATGACATCCGTAAAGAAGGTGCTCTAATAACAATCTATTCAGCAAACAAGACTCATCCCCGCAGAATGCTAGTTAGGTTATATTTCAATGGATTAGCTAATAGTTTGCAACACAAAGTCAGTATAGGGACGCCACATATCCAAATAAACGACTTGATAAAAGAAGATACCAGCCGATATGTTTACACTTGCAGTTTCGACCAGATTTTCATAGGCTACAGAGATGGTATTCCTATATATAAAGATATTAATCGTGAAAAAGCAAAAATCTACATTGAAGTCGAAAAAACGGAAGATGGAGATGAATATTCCATATTATTAGGAGATATTTATGCAATAGACGATAAATGTCCAAAACAAGAACGTCTCATCAAATAGTAGAACACTAAAACTCATAAGTTTATGAAACGATATTTATTATGTTTAGCATTTGCTTCAATTTGTCTTGTAACAAATGCCCAAAAAGTAATAGTCAATCAATTGAACAAAGGACTATATGATTCTAGAATTAAGTTAGTGGATGAGTTCTTTGACAGATTTAATGGAAAGGAAGGACATCCAGGCATTGCCAAGAGCGACAAAAGCTACCGGAAAAAGAACTTAACATTAGTTTTTAATGGCAAAATGTTTAAATCTAAAGATGACGCAAAGTTCAAGGAAGCACAAAATCTTGTAGATACAGTTCTTGCAAAGAATATCCATATCAACTATTCTGATACAACGTGGTTCGCAAAAGCTATCTGTCATGGGAAATTTAGAGGAAAAGAAATAGACTTTACTCTTTATCTCAATGTTGAACATCGAAAAGAGGATATGTACAAATGGGTAATTGCAAAAGCTGAAGGTGAAATCTTTAAATTGAAACCTTCATTGAACTCGGATAAAATTATGCTGATGCCAGATGACCATGAAACAAACTTCATGTCATTGCATCGTGTGACGACAGAAAAAGACGATTTGATAACTCGCTATATGCAAAAAAGTTATCCATTAGACGAGACTTCCGTATTTCTCTCTGATGTTTATAATGGATTGTTAGACATCGAATACGTAAAGGACCTACAGTTCATTTTTTATCAAGTTCCAGGCTATGTGTTTAGAATCAAATTCATAGAAAGAGAAACGAACAACACAGGGTGGCTGATAACAAGTTTTTATAAAGCTCCAGAAGAGAAAAAAACTGATTTTTTGAACTATTTATATAATAAAACAAGAAACTGATATGATTAAACGGTTAATGCTGATGGTGTTATTAGGATGCTTCGTCTTAAGCATTCAAGCACAAAAGAACGAAAACGCCGTACGCTCATTTGCAGCAAATATGCAATCTTGGAGCCAAACGACAAAATTGGAATACCAACGTAATCTCCAAAAGCTTTGTGATGGTGCGAAGAGTGTGAGGGTCACAGACAACATTATTGAAAGTTTAGCACCTAAAAACGGATACATGAATGATAAAGGCTCTTATTTCTTAGAGACATACCTGAATTGTTTGATAAAGGAAATCAAAAAGGGCATTCATATACAGTATTCAAATTTTAAGTATGTAAACACAAACGAAACAACTGTTTCTGATACAAAAGGTCTAGAACTCATAGCTTGCGATATTGCTATTTCAGGTGCTGTCAATTTTAACGTAAAAGATTTGTTTTATGTTAGAAATGGAAAGATTTCCAAAATAGACAAGTATGAAGAAATTATCGATAAGCGAACAGGAAAACGGAGAATCAAAGTTGACTTGAGTGACATAGAATTTTCCGATGAAGCTATGGCACTAACTTATAATTACAGCAAGAATTTTCCTGTAGGAGCTACATTTGAATATGCTTGGCCATGGTTTAGATTAGGATTGGATTTAGGTGTAAATTTCAAAAAAGACAATTTCATAGTCGATGATGTAAAAATGACGGACATCATGAACTACGAACGTACAACTAAGACACTTGATGCTAAAAGTTACATCACAGTAACACCATCCTTTTATATGAAATACTTTTCTTTAGGATGCGGTATTGGAGCTCTTTTCTTAGAAGGAACAGAAGAACACCACAATTATTCAACTGGTGAAACGACCCAAGTGGGCGGTTCGTCTTCTTCAGATGTTTCAGAGATTAGATTCATGCTTAGACCATGCATCAAAGGATTCATTCCTCTAGCCGATGATGACTTTGCCCTTATCATAAGCGCAGGTTATGACTATGCATTTGGATACAAAAAATGCAATGGGCTAAATTTTGGACTGGGTTTTCAATTTAATTTAGATTATTAAATATAAAAATGTAAAACTATATGGACTATAATATGAATAAAAGAACATTTAAAAAGTTTATGTCTTTTTTAATCGGATTTGCATGGCTTACAACATGCATTTCCGTTTCATCCTGTAGTGAATTCAACATTGGAGAATACGAATTAACAGGTGACATCTCAGAGTTAATTCCTAAAAGTGCATATAACCTAGAAAAACAAAATAGCGTAAGCTCTGATGGGGCTACTTATTTATTCTATGCACCTAAAATGAGCAGCAACTTTGAATTATGGAATTTAAGTATTAAAAGTGTAGATTATTACATAGACAACAAGTTAACAAAAACCAGTACAGAGAAACCTTATGACTTCTATATTAATTTATCAGAACTTCCAGAAGGAGACCATACTCTTTTAGCTAAAATATGCGTATGCGGCAAAAAATGCGACGATACATATCTAGAAGTTACCGATAACTTGATGGCTTTTCCTAGTAGCGTACAGCTGTATAAAGACATATTTATTGACTATAACTTTATAAATGAAGGGGAAAAATTCGTAATAACACCTATACTAAACGAATCACGTTCTGCTCCAGGATGTCAAATAGACAAAGTAGAATATTATTGGGATAATAAACTTGCTGCAACAAAGACGCAAGCACCTTATACATGGGATTCCCAAATTGTAACAGACAAAGAACCACATGACTGGCGGGTGTATGTACGATACAGTTTTAATGGTAAAAACGAAAGCAGTTATAATTAGTGTTTACTGAATAATTTATAACTCTCTGATATTTAAGTTTATATAACTTTATTTCTTCGTTTATTTAACAAAAAAATCGTACCTTTATATAGTTAATTCCATAGCAAGATGAAGTTTTACACTCCTAAATACAAGCAACTTGACCTCGGTTTGCTCCGCTCATCCCTTGATGAGTTGGACAAGACAAACCGATGGGTGGCTCTCGGTGACTTTCTTCCATGGACGGAACTTGAGAAGGAATACAACTCAAGGTTGTACAATCAAAAGAAAGGCGCAGGGAATAAGCCTGCACGCATGATTCTCGGCGCAATGATTATTAAGCACAAGCTTAACCTGAGTGATGCCGAGACCATAGAGATTATCAGAGAGAGTCCCTACATGCAGTACTTTTGTGGATTGCATGAGTTCACCGACAAGCCTATATTCGACCCGAGCCTGTTCGTCACGATACGCAAGCGAATCTCAGAGGAAGAACTCAACAAGATGACAGTCAAGCTTCTCAACAAGCAGAGACGTCTTCTTGAAGAGAAACGCAAACGTGAGGAGGAAGAGGCGAAGAAGAATGATGAGGAACCGCCGACTCCAGAACCAGAGGATCCGAATGCTGCTTCCTTCACCGACTCAAAAGGTCGCGAACACAAGGGAGTGCTGAAGATTGATGCTACCTGCGCCGATGCCGAGATGCGCTATCCAGTTGACGTTGATATTATACATGACGGCTGCCGCAAGGTTACCGACTATATTATGAAGGTGTGCGAGATGTTTGAACTACACAAACCACGCACGAACTACAAGCATGCACGTCAGGCATACCTTCAGCTTGTCAAGAAAGCCAAGAAGAAAGGCAAGATGGTGCGTGATACTATCGGGGTAACGCTCAACTACTTGCGCAAGGACATCCGCATCCTGATGGACTTGCTTGCAAAGAACAAAGCGTACTACGAGAGCCTATTCCTATACGAGAAACGCACCTTGACAGCCATCCTCAAGATGTACCATCAGCAGGAGGAGATGTACAGGTCAAAGACTCATACCTGTGCAGACCGCATACTGAGCATCTTTCAGCCACACGTCCGTGCCATTGTCCGTGGAAAGGCCAAGGCAAGGACTGAGTTCGGGGCCAAGATAGGTGCAAGCATAGTCGAGGGCTATACGTTCATCGACCACCACAGCTGGGATGCCTACAACGAGAGCCAGGACCTCTTGCTACAGATTCAACTTTTCAAAGAACGCTTCGGCTACCTTCCGGCCACCATCCTTGCGGATAAGATTTACATGAACAGGTCAAACCGAGATATACTTGAGGATTTTGAAATCCATTCATACTGCAAACCGTTAGGGCGACCACCGAAGGATCCTCCTTCAGATGAGATGAAATCCAGAATGGCCAAAGCCATCGGGGAGCGCAATGAAATCGAATGCTCATTCGGTACAGGCAAGAGAATCTATCGAGCCAATGACATAAGAGCCAAGCTTCCAGAGACAGCACGATGCTGGACGGGAATGTGCTACTTCGTTAAAAACGTGATGAAGTTCCTGAGGGAACTTTGTCTTGCCCTGACCGAAATCTGGCGGTTTTTCATCATTATCGTCACTATGAGGGTCTACGTCTGCTACCCTCTGTCTGTGACTCGAAATTAATTCAGCAGACCCTAATTATGGTTTTTCTAATTACAGAACATTAAAAGAGGACAATCACTTTACTGTTTGGAATGTTATGTCGGGTAGAAATGATTTTTCATTAGGAGAAAGTATTCCTAGCATAATAAAATCCTATAGAGGAAAGAACTTTAAAGATAAAGTATCAGCAAAATTATATTTTGATGACACACTTATCGCAGAAACGTCTTCTTTCCCATTTAAGAATGAATTCAAACTAACGAATCAATCCATAGGCATCCATAAGATGAAATGCGCAATAACTGTAACTAGTGGAAATCAAAAAACAACTTCGTATGACGAAAAATCTATTGTTGTTACTCCATAGCACTTTACATTATTACGTCTTTGAAGCGTAAAGCAAAAGGCTCGCAGAATTTCTGTTTATCAGATTCCTGCGAGCCTTTTCCTATTTATTTATGCGTCATGATATCAAGCACCATATCATCGGTAGCTCTCATCGCATCGGCACCGATGCTCGTGAGGTTGTGGATGCACTTATCCACATCATCATCTACGATACCCTCGGCAGAGGTGACACACTTGCCTTCCATAGAAAGGAGGGCGGAAAGAAGAGCGGTGCTGACACCTGATGAAATCTTCAGGGCACAACTTGGTTTCGCTCCGTCACAAATCATACCGGTGAGATTGGCTATCATATTCTTGACAGAATTGCAGATGCGGTTATAATCGCCACCCATCAGATAGGTAATGCCGCAACTGCTGCCCGTACTGGCTACCACACAACCGCAAAGAGCAGAAAGCTTGCCTAAGCTCTGCTTGATGTAGATGGCAGTCAGATGACTGAGCATCAGGGCACGGATCATTTCCTCCTCGGTATTCTCGTTCTCCAGCGCATAAACCACCACAGGATTCGTTGCACAGATGCCCTGGTTGCCGCTGCCGCTGTTACTCATCACCGGAATCATGGCACCACCCATACGGGCATCACAGGCTGAAGCGGTGCGGGAGATGATATGCGAGAAAATATTATCGCCGAAGATACCGTGACTCAACGGACGGTCCATCGTCTTGCCCAAACAGTGGCCATAGTTGCCCTTGATACTCAACTCGGCAGCCTTCATATTATAGTCTCTGGTCTTGAGAATGAAAGAAATCTCATCGAGCGGAGCTGTTGTTGCAAACTCGTAAACCATCGGGAAATTGAGCTGGATGTCGTCATCAGCCTCATCGCCCACAATACCGCCACGCTTATCGAGCACCACCTCGCCATTACGCTCAACATACACAAAATGGGTATGTGAACCGGAGATAATTGCCGTAGCCTGGTCTTCACCGGCATGACAGATGATTTCGATATAGAGTTTATCCACATCACCCTGTTTCAGTTTGATGTTGATATCCGCATCCTTGATATATTGTTTGCCCTGCTCAAGAGTGTCGGGAGTGAGGTCTTTCAACACTTCCAGCTGATATTCAGGCTTTCCGATGAGCGCACCCAGCGATACGGCGATAGGCAAACCGATCATACCCGTGCCAGGAATGCCGACACCCATCGCATTCTTGAGCATATTAGGACTCAGAAGAACTTCAATACGTTCAGGGCGCTTGCCCAATGTAGTAGCAGCCTTGGCTGTACATAGTGCCACAGCCATCGGTTCGGTACAGCCGATGGCAGGAACCACCTCTTTATTAACGAGCGCAATGATGCGCTCACGCTTACTTTTCTCTAACATAATCTATATAGCTTTTATATAAATAACGTTCTTACCATTATTTCGGGTACAAAAATACAAAAAATAAACCGTATTCTTCTCTTTTCTCGAGAAAAATACGGTTTAAATCTATATTTCTTGATGAATTAGTCTTCCAACTGGAACAGAGGATCATCTGGAGTCAGCATGGTAGGCTTCTGGTCGAATTCCTTCAAGAGCTGCTCAGAAGCATACTTCTTGTTTACTACCAGGCGGAACATGTACTCGTTGAACCAATCGTTGGTCATAATGAAGCAACCGGCAAAACCATTGTCGGCACCCCAACTGTTCTCCACCTTCCACTTTACAGGCTTGCCATTGGCATCGAGATCTACAGCTGTCAGCGTCATGGCATGAGTAGAACCGCTATCAAAAGTAGCGATGCGGTCAGCCTTGTTCATTGGGAATGAGGTATTGAAGAGGCTGGCGTAGTCGAAGTTGTCGAGTGCCAGATAGCCACGCTTTCTATCAAGCTGCTTGCCCACATCGTAGCTTGAATACATCTTATGACCATCCTTCAGAGAGGCGATGGCGAGCTGGGCTATCTCCTCCATAGGCAAGTTCAGATACTTCCAGTTATGGCCATCGTAAGTGTGGCGGTCGTACTCTACCTCGTATGTCTTGTGGTAAGGACGGCGTGGATCGTTCATCACCATCAGGAAGGTACCGTTCAGGTCCTTGCCTACGGTTTCCTCATAGAAACTCTTAGGAGTATACTTCTTCGCCTCGCCAACCTGCTTGCCATCCTTGTCGCGGAAAGCATAGGTAAATTCCTTTACCGGTTCACCGAGAGTAAGACTCAGCATGTGATAAACCTGACCGAGCATCTCGTTCTTGCGAGCCTGGATAGCTGCCGACTTCTTACCCTGAGCCACCATCTTGCGGAGTTCCAGACCATACTCGCGGAGCTTGCTGCTTACGAGACGGCTCATCTTGGAAGTATTGTTGCTTGAGAAGGTCTCAGGCTGGGCACTCATTGGTACGAGACCATACTTGCTTGCCAAATCGGCAACACCACAGAAAGTACCGCCATCATTGAGCGGATTCTTGAAGAAGAACTGCACCTGAGGATCCTCGATGCTCTTCTTGCCGAGGTCGATGACGCCCTGCAGCATGAGGTTGGCCTTCTCCAGCTGGTCATAGAAGAAGAGATAATCCTGAGAATACTCCACCACTCTACCCTGCTTGTCGTTGACAGCAAAGTTGGAACGGAGCACGTTAAAACCGCTGAACATCCAGCAACGGCCCGAACTCTTCTGGTTGTGAATGCTCTGCGAAGGAGTCTCGATGCTGAAATGAGTATCAACCGGGGCCTCGTTGGCATGATTCTTCACAAGGTCATCAATGTTGTTGTTGGCAATCGCATTGAAGAGTGCCTTGTTGGCTACACCTGCCTGCTGGCTTTTCTCCATCTGTTGGAGAGCAGACTGACTGATGCCGCCACCCTTGGTCTGCGCCATCAGAGACATGGAAGCCATCATCATGGCTTCCAAAAGTAATACATTTTTTCTCATCACGATAAAGGTATTTATTTGCTTATTGTTATATAACTAATTCCGGATTTCATTCCTTTTTCAGAAATTTCCTTTGCAAAAATACAAAGAATAATCGGAAAAAGCGAAAATATTGCCTCAAAAGTGCTTTATATAGGAAAAAAGCATTATCTTTGCACAAGATTTTCACGAAGAAAACATGGACAAGAACAAGTTTAGTCTATTAAATAGTATAAAATACCCGGAAGATTTGAGACGGCTGAGCATTGACCAGCTGCCACAAGTCTGCAAAGAGTTAAGAGAAGACATTATCGACGAGGTTGCCGTCAACCCCGGTCATTTTGCCTCCTCTCTTGGCGTGGTGGAAATAACCGTAGCCCTACATTATATCTACAACACCCCATACGACCGTATTGTATGGGATGTGGGACACCAGGCCTACGGACATAAGATATTAACAGGACGCCGCGAAAACTTCTGCACCAACCGCAAGTTGCACGGCATCCGTCCATTCCCTACACCTTTAGAAAGCGAATATGATACCTTCGCCTGCGGACATGCGAGCAATTCCATCTCCGCAGCACTCGGTATGGCCGTTGCCGCACGCGAAAACGGAGATACCGACAGGCATGTGGTAGCCGTCATTGGCGATGGAGCCATGAGCGGCGGACTGGCTTTCGAGGGACTGAACAACGTATCAAGTACACCTAACGACATGCTCATCATCCTGAACGACAACGATATGAGCATCGACCGGGCAGTGGGCGGTATGGAGAAATATCTCCTGAACCTCGATACCAACGAGACCTACAACCGCCTCCGTTTCAAGGCATCGCAGTGGCTGCACTCCAAAGGTTATCTCAACGATGACCGCAAGAAGGGCATCCTGCGCCTGAACAATGCACTGAAGTCGGCACTGAGTCATCAGCAGAACATCTTCGAGGGAATGAATATCCGCTACTTCGGACCTTTCGACGGTCATGACGTGAAGGAAGTGGCGAGAGTACTCAAACAGCTTAAGAACATGAAGGGTCCTAAGCTGCTGCACCTGCATACCACCAAGGGAAAGGGTTACGAACCAGCCGAGAAGAGTGCTACCATCTGGCACGCGCCAGGCAAATTCGATCCGGAAACGGGTGAGAGAATCATTGCCGATACCAGCAACCAGCCTCCGAAATATCAGGATGTTTTCGGAGAGACGCTGCTGGAACTGGCTCAGAAGAACCCGAAGATTGTAGGTGTGACGCCAGCCATGCCTACAGGATGCTCCATGAACATCATGATGAAGGCGATGCCAAACCGTACCTTCGATGTAGGTATTGCCGAGGGACATGCCGTCACCTTCTCAGGAGGTATGGCGAAAGACGGACTCATCCCATTCTGCAACATCTACAGTTCGTTTGCACAGCGTGCCTACGATAACATCATCCACGACATGGCACTGCTCAACCTGCCGGTTATCATTTGTCTTGACCGTGCCGGACTGGTAGGTGAAGACGGACCTACCCATCATGGTGCCTTCGATATGGCGGCTCTCCGTCCGATTCCGCATCTCACCATCGCATCTCCGATGAACGAGCATGAGTTGCGCAACCTGATGTATTCAGCCCAGTTGCCAGGTCATGGCAGCTATGTTATCCGTTATCCGAGAGGCAAGGGTGTGCTCGTAGACTGGCGCAACCCGATGGAAGAAATCAAGACCGGTACCGGCAGAAAGCTGAAAGACGGCACCGATGTAGCCGTTCTTACCATCGGTCCTATCGGAAACGATGCCGCCCAGGCTATCGCTGAGGTAGAAGCCGAAACCGGAATGAGCATCGCCCACTACGATATGCGATTCCTCAAGCCACTCGATGAAGACATTCTGAAAGAGGTGGGCGAAAAGTTCAGCCGCATCATCACCATCGAAGACGGCGTTCGTATGGGCGGTATGGGCTCAGCCGTACTGGAATGGATGAACGACCATGACTATCAGCCAAAGATGACCCGAATGGGATTGCCAGATGAGTTTGTGGAACACGGAACCGTAGCACAACTCAGAGAAATCGTGCATCTCGATAAAGAATCAATCAAAGAAGCAATTAAGAAATGAAAATAATCATAGCTGGCGCATATGCCATAGGTACTCACCTGGCGAGACTCCTGTCACGCAGCAATGAAGAGATTACGCTCATCGATGAAAGCGAAGAGCGCCTGGCAAGCATTGGCTCCGACTGCGACCTGCTCACCATGCTGGGCAAGCCTACCAGTCTTCACATCTTACGCGATGCGGGGGTCGCAGATGCCGACCTCTTCATCGCCGTTACTCCGGTAGAAAGTACCAACATCACAGCTAGCATCCTTGCCAAGAACCTGGGTGCCAAAAGAACGGTGGCCCGCGTGGATAATCCGGAATATATGGATCAGCAGGCTCAGGAATTCTTCAAAGAATTAGGTATCAGCAAACTGATTTATCCGGAGATGCTCGCAGCCGTAGATATCAATAACGGACTGAAAATGAGTTGGGTGCGTCAGCGCTGGGATGTGCACGACGGCGCACTCGTCATGCTCGGCATCAAACTGCGCGAAGGATGCGAGATACTGAACGAACCGCTCAAGAACATCAGTGGTCCCAACGACCCATATCACGTGGTAGCCATCAAGCGAGGCAGCGATACCATCATCCCTGGCGGTAACGATGAACTGAAACTATACGACCTCGCCTACTTCATGACCACCCGCAACTACATCCCATATATCCGCAAGATTGTAGGCAAGGAGCACTATGTGGATGTGAAGAACGTGATGATTATGGGTGGCGGACGCACAGCCGTAAGAGCCGTAAAGAAGATGCCGGAATATATGGAATGCAAGATTATCGAGATGAGTGAGGAGCGCTGCGAATATCTCAACGATATTCTCGATGAGAACAAGACGCTCATCATTCATGGAGACGGACGCGACATTCCGCTGCTCGTAGAAGAAGGTATCCGCAGTACTCAGGCCTTCGTGGCACTGACCGGTAACGCCGAAACCAATATCCTGGCCTGTCTTACCGCCAAGAGAATGGGTGTGCGCAAGACGGTGGCTGCCGTAGAAAACGTAGACTACGTGAGCATGGCAGAGAGTCTGGATATCGGTACCATCATCAACAAGAAGATGATTGCCGCCAGCTACATCTACCAGATGATGCTCGATGCCGACGTGATGAACGTGAGATTCCTGATGAGCGCCAATGCCGATGTGGCTGAATTCATAGCCAAAGAAGGTTCAAAGGTAACCCAAAAACCGGTGAAAGAACTCGGCATGCCTATCGGTGTAACCATCGGTGGACTGGTTCGCGGTGAAGAAGGAATGCTTGTTTCGGGAAATACCCAGATAGAACCGGGCGACTCGGTGATGGTTTTCTGCCACAACATCAACATGAAGAAAATTGAGAAATACTTCATCTAAGCGTGAAGGAGATAGAGAAATACTTCATATATGATAAACAGCAAATTAATATATAAGATTTTAGGGCAACTGCTTTTCATAGAAGCATTCCTGCTCTTCGTCAGTCTGCTGGTAGCTTTCTATTACCAGCAGGACGACATCTTTGCCTTCATTGTGGCAACACTTACCACCATCGGAGGCGGACTGGTGCTGAAATGGCGAGGACACGGAGCCGATAACTCAATGTCGCGCCGTGATGCCTATCTCGTGGTAACGCTCTCATGGATTGTATTCAGTTTCTTCGGAACCCTCCCCTTCATGGTGAGTGGATACATCAACAACTTTACCGATGCCTACTTTGAAACCATGTCGGGATTTACGACAACGGGAGCTACAATATTAGACGATGTAGAATGTTTCCCCCACGGACTACTCTTCTGGCGTTCGCTCACCCAATGGATAGGCGGTCTGGGAATCGTGTTCTTCACCATCGCCCTGCTGCCATCACTTGTAGGAGGACAGACCAAGGTATTTGCTGCCGAGGCTACAGGTCCTATCAAGACCAAGCTTCATCCCCGTCTTTCCACTTCGGCAAAATGGATATGGAGTATCTATCTGATGCTCACCATCGCCTGCATCATATCCTACTATGTGGCGGGAATGAATCTCTTCGACAGTTTCAACTATGCGATGAGCACGACGGCAACGGGTGGTTTCGCTACCCACAACAGCAGTACCGAGTTCTTCCATTCACCAGCGCTGGAATACATCTGTACGTTCTTCTGTTTCCTGTCGGGTGTGAACTTCACCCTGCTCTATGCAGCCGTCATCAAGTTTAAAATCAAGGATCTGTTCAAGAACTCAGAGTTTAAGTTCTATGCATTCCTGGTTGCTGCATTCAGCGCCTTCATCATGGTAGAGCTGATGGTGATGCGCAACTACGATGTGGAGCATGCCTTCAGAAGTGCTATCTTCCAGGTGGTTTCTTTCATCACCACCACCGGTCTGTTTAACGACGATGCTGCTGTGTGGCCTCATGTTACCTGGGTGGTATTGGCAGCCTGCATGTTCTTCGGAGCCTGCTCGGGCAGTACGAGTGGAGGTTTGAAATGTATCCGTGGCGTGATGCTGGTAAGAATGGTGAAGAATGAATTCCGCCAGATTCTGCATCCTAACGCCGTGCTGCCATTGAAGATTGATGGTGTGAACGTACCGATGCAGAAGCGTGTTACGCTGCTTGCCTTCCTCACCACTTATCTCATCATCTGTCTGGTGATATCGTTCACGATGATAGCCATGGGCATCGACAATACCAATGCCATCACCATCACCCTGAGTTGTGTGGGTAATGTGGGACCTACGCTGGGTACGGAAATCGGACCAACCATGTCGTGGAGCGAACTGCCGGATGTGGCAAAATGGTTCTGCTCGCTGATGATGCTCATCGGTCGTCTGGAAATATTCAGTGTGCTGGTTATCTTTACACCAGCATTCTGGAGAGAGAACTAACATACCCAGAGGGGGAGTTAGAAAATAAAAGAGAAGTTGATATTTGAAGTAAGAAATACGCTTACTAGACTAAGTATATTTCGCACAAAAAGCGTTATATATAATAAGGTATAGGTTCAGCAAGAACCTTACCGGAGAGTAAGAAACCGTACTGAAGAGTACATTTATAAACTAAATATAGGTAATAATGAAACCATTAAAATTTCAACCGCTATTAAAATCCACCATCTGGGGTGGCAGTAAGATTATCACTTTCAAGCATCTCGACGTAAAGCAAGAGAATGTGGGAGAAAGCTGGGAAATCTCTGGAGTACCAGGAAATGAAAGCATCGTAGCCGATGGCGAGATGCAGGGCAAGAGCCTCAACGAGGTTGTTGCAGAACGGAAGGGAAGCTTCCTCGGAGAAGAGAACTACAAGCGTTTCGGCAATGAGTTTCCACTGCTCATCAAGTTTATCGATGCAAACCGCGACCTCTCTATCCAGGTGCATCCTAATGATGTAATTGCCAAGAAGCAAGGTAAGGAACGCGGCAAGACCGAGATGTGGTATGCACTGCCATGCGAGCCGGATGCCAAACTCTACAACGGCTTGAAGATGCAGATTACTCCTGAGCAGTACAAGGAGATGGTAGAGAACGATACCATCACCGATGCCCTGGCTCAGTATAACGTGAAGGAGGACGACTGCTTCTTTATCCCAGCCGGCAGAATCCACACCATCGGAACAGGCTGTTTCGTTGTCGAGATTCAGCAGACCAGCGATGTTACCTATCGCATCTACGACTTCAAGCGCAAGGACAAGGATGGCAACTATCGTCAGCTCCACACCAAGGAAGCTGCCGAGTGCATTGACTACACCGTATTGCCAGACTATCGCCAGCACTACACTCCTGCCAAGAATCAGGGTGTAAGCATGGTGCAGTGCCCTTACTTCACCACAGCCGTTTATGATCTCGATGAGCCAATGACACTGGATTATTCAGAGTTGGACAGCTTCGTGATTCTGATTGGCTTGAAGGGTGAGGCTAAGATTACCGACAACGAAGGTAACGAGATTACGTTCCAGGGCGGCGAAAGCATCGTTGTTCCTGCCAGCACCAAGACATTGAAGATAGAAGGAACCTTGAAGTTCCTGGAGACATACGTATAATTTTAAAGGTAAAAAAGTAAAAAGGTAAAAAGAGCCTGGCGGGATGTCATCTGCCTGCTTTCTTTTTACCTTTTTACCCTTTTACTTTTTTACTTTTTTACCTTTCCAAATACTTTTCCACATCCGCCTGTATCTTCTGGAATTCGGGAGAGAACTGGTAGAAGGTGTTCTTCTTCATCATCATCTTCACCTTGCCCAGACTATTCTCATAACATGCCATTTCGGTGCGGGCCTGCTCGGAATGGAGGGCACGGTCGCGGATTTCGTTCTCCCTATCATTGCGCAAAGCATCGCAGACGCTCTGGACGATGGGACTTACTACCAGGTCGAAGAGATGATGACCCTGTATATATAAATAGGTATTGCTCTCGTTTACACCCAGATTGTTGAGGTAAAGAGCCATTTCATCCAACTCATCCTTAAACTTCTTGAAGCGACGCTCCAGCTGGAACAGCTTTGCCCGCACCTTCTTTCCCAAATAATCTATCGCCCATTTAGGATCCTGGATTCGGACAGAAGGCAGCATGATGACCTTATCAAACTCCGCCATATCAAAATGCATCGACATCTTGCGATGACGCACATAGAACAGCATGTGCCATAAGAAGAGGGGCCAGATGGTACGGGAATAGGACTCAAGGAAACGCTCGAAATCGAAGATGCGACGGTCGTTGAGCGTCACCATCACACAGGTTTCGTGCAATCCTCTGGCATAACATTGGAAGTTTTCAATGGCATAGGCATAGGTATGGAAGATGTAAGGATTCTCCAACATCTGCTGGGAAGACTCGGTTGAGCCCTGACGCAGATAATCGTAATCGGCATCTACACAGGCTATCATATCCCTACCTACTCCCTTCAGCATACTGGAGATAGCAGCCTTCTTGCCTCGGTCTAAATGCTGGTTACGGGTAGGCAGCATGATATCAAAATAGCGTTTTTCATTCTCAAACTTTCCCAATACAGAACGCCAGAAGAAGACATCATCATAGCTCTCGACGTAAGCCACAATCTTGCGCCGAGCCTTCTTCGAGGTCATCCTGTTGGCTGCCTCGAAGAACTGGGAATTGATATTATCGGTTAAACGTTTAGCCATAAGCTGAAAAAATCAACATTCAACACTTAACATTCAACATTACGAAATCGTAATATCATTCACATCCGTCACCCTATCGGTCCATCCATCCATGACCACAGCAGGACTGTGGGTGGTCATGATGATCTGGATATTCGGATTAAGCTGCAGCACCAGACCGATGAGCTGCTTCTGCCATTCGAAATGAAGGCTGATTTCCGGCTCATCCATAAAGAGGACGTATGACTGGTTGTCCTCCACCAGCACGGTGAGGAGGATGGCAAGAATCTGCTTCTCACCAGCCGAGAGCTGATAAGGCGAGAGCTGCTCGCCTATCTGGTTGAAGCGGATTTCGTTGGCAGTACGGATGATGGTCTTGCCGGTATCCTTGAAAAGATTATCTACCATATCCTGGAACAACTTCTTCGGTTCACTCAGTTTCTGAGCCTTGAAGGCTGCATCCGGTTCGCCACTCTGCAAGACGGCGATGATGCGGTTGCCTATGTTCACCTGGTAATCCAGATACTTGCGCTGCAGCTGGAAGAGCTGCCAATCGAGTTCGGTAACCAGGGTAAGGTCTATCTTGTTGATCATCTCGGCATTCATCAATGGTCTATCTACCGAGCGGATTACATCATATCTAATCCACTTTGCCTCCTCCGGCTCCACCTTCAGATGCACACCTTTGATCATGTGACTAGGGAATTCACCGCCAGCCGCCAGACCCTTTACCACCTTATTTAATATAGTACTCTTGCCCACGCCGTTTACACCACTCAGGATATTGACACGGCGGTCGAGGTTCCAAAGAATATGTTTGGTACCGCTCCAGAGAGATTCAATCTCTATCTGTTTGATATAATCAGCATATTTCTGCATAAGAATAATCTCCTATCTTTAATAGTCAAGAACGGAAAAAGACTATTGTCTTAACTTCTTAACTCCTTTAAGTTTCAAAAAATATACCGCAAATATAGCAAAATTCCTCGAATTTTTGTACCTTTGCACTCGATTTTATTCAAAAATAGGAAGATTTAAATAGAAATAAGGAAAAAATGGATAACAAACGACCTCTTATCGCCCATCTGTGCCTCTTCTGTTCCGGCGCATTCTGGGGACTGATGGCTCCCGTAGGCAAGGATGCCATGCTTCACGGCATCGACGGCATTGACCTGGTGAGCTTCCGTGTATTGGGTGGTGCCATCCTTTTCTGGCTCACCTCGCTCTTCACCAAGAAAGAGCATGTTCCAGTAAAAGACATCTTCAAGTTTGCTGCTGCCGGGCTCTTCGCCCTCGTATTCAACCAGTGTTCTTACACCATCGGTCTGAACATGACCTCGCCTAGCAATTCCAGCATTATGACCACCTCGATGCCTATCTTCGCCATGATTCTCTCCTTTCTGATATTGAAGGAGCCTATCACCTGGAAGAAGGCGCTCGGCGTGCTGATGGGATGTGCTGGTGCTGTCATCATCATCACGACAAGTGCCACAGCAGGCAATGCCAAGGTGGGAAACATCTGGGGTGACCTGCTCTGTATGTCGGCGCAGCTTTCTTTCGCCCTCTACCTGTCGCTCTTCAAGAACCTGCTGTCTAAGTATTCGCTCTTCACCATCAACAAGTGGATGTTCCTCTGGGCAACGGTTCTGATATGGCCTTTCACCATCAGCCACGTGATGAGCATCGACTTTGCCCATGTTCCGATGAGCACCTGGTGGGAAACGGGCTACGTGGTTCTCTTCGGCACCTATCTGGGTTACATCTGCATGATGATTGGTCAGAAGACGTTGCGCCCTACCGTGGTAAGTGTATATAATTATGTGCAGCCGCTGGTATCGGTTACCGTGAGTGTTATCGTGGGTCTCGCCGTATTCAAGGGTATGCAGGCGATTGCTGCCATCCTCGTATTCTCTGGTGTATGGCTCGTGGTAAAGAGCAAGTCGAAGCATGATATCGACCAGCACGACCACAGCCTGGCTTACGAGAAAAGGCATGCTTAAAAGATATAATGTCGATTTATAAAACTGAAACTGTCCCCATCTGAGATAACAGATGAGGACAGTTTTTTATATAAGAAAAGAAGATCAGCAACCGAAGTAAACCATCAGTCCGCCCAATACGATATAAAGCAGGGCGTATGGGATGGCCGAACGGAGAATCTCTCCATCCTTTCCCTCCATATCGCAGGCTGCAGTAGCAATGGCGATACTCTGCGGACTGATCATCTTGCCACCCGTAGCTCCCGTGGTATTGGCTGCAACCAGCCAGTTTTCCTGACCGCCCTCCATACCAAAGAATGTGCTCTGCCCCGTCATACCCAACTGGTTGGCAACATGAGCCTGGAGCTTAGCAAAGAGAATATTCGAAGAGGTATCAGAACCCGTAACGAAGGTTCCGATGGCACCAATCATCGGCGCAACCAGAGGATAGAAATCTCCCGTTACTGCCACCAGTCCGGAGGCGATGGCAGTAATCATTCCCGAATAGTTCATCACACTTGCCAGGGCTATCAGCGAACAGATGGTCACCACCGTCTTTCGCAGATTCACCGTGGTACGGGCAAGAATCACCATCAATCTCTTAAGGCTCAATCCCTGAACCAATCCACCAATCGTAGCACCCAAGAAGAGCATCAGGCCCGCATTGGATATCCAGCCAAACTTAAAGGTGCTGTCGAGCACAGGCAGATGAACCGCACTCACCAGATGACTCTTGAGGAAAGCATTGACCGGAGGACAGAGTGCTCCGGAAACCAGGATGAATATCAATATAAAAAGGTAAACGCTCCATGCCTTCAGGCTTTCGGCAAGCGTAAAGGTTTCCTTATCCTGCACCTTGCTCTTTCTGGCAAATACCTTGGCGTATGCGATGATGGCGATAATGGCTGCCAGCGAACCGATGATGGCTGGAGTCTCCGAACCGAGATAATAGCCGCAGACAAACTGCACTATCACGGAAATCACTCCCACCCAGAGGGCGATGATGAGATTCTTGATAAGATTGTGCTTATCGGTAAGCGTCAGGATGATGAAAGGCAGGATGATAAAGAGAGGTGCCAGCTGGATAATGGCGAAGGCCGAAGTCTCGCAAATCTGTGCCGCCGAAGCCGATCCGCTTTCAGCCACCTCGTTACAGAGCGTAGTAACTGGTACACCCACGGCACCAAATCCCGTAGCCACGGTATTACCGATTAAGGAAACCAGAGCCGAGAACATCGGTTTGAATCCGAGTCCGATGAGGATGGCAGCAGGTATCGCCACCGCCGTTCCGAAGCCCGCCATACCTTCGAGCAGTCCGCCGAATCCCCATACGAGGAGCAGCACGAGCAGTCCCTTATCATCGGTAATCGATGTAAACTGCCTCTTGATTACCTCAATCTGCTTGCTTTCCACGAGGATATTATAGCTGTAGATAGCCATCAGGATGATGATGAGAATCGGGAACACCGCCTTCAGGATGCCTTCCACCACCGCCCATCCCGTCAGGGCGATCACGCTATCCTCCGCATGTTCCGGGGCTATCATGCCTAGCGGCGAAGCAGCGAAGAGAGCGAGCAACACGGTAACTATCAGCGTCAGCAAGGCGCTTTTATGACCTGCCATCTTGAAGCCGAGCATCAGGATGAACAGCAACACGATGGGAATAATAGAAACAATTGATGCCATAAGCCATTCAGTTTTATAATGTTTTCGATTGCTAAATTTTATGTTTATGACTGCAAAAATAACATTTTTCTTTGAAAAAAGAAAGCATTTTATGAAAAAAATCTCTTCTTAGATGTCCGATTTTTCAATTTCATACGTCTATAGAATGTAAAGGTTATGAGAACAGATGAATTCAACCATATCATCCTACCGATGCGCAGCAACTTGAAAGCGTATGCGCTAAGGTTGACTGAGAGTGACGACAATGCCGAAGACCTCGTGCAGGAAGTCATGCTCAGGCTGTGGGACATGCGCCAGAATATCCAGGCAGAAGATAACCTCAAGGCGCTCGCCATCACCATCATGCGCAACAAGTTTTATGACCAGTGCCGACATGAGGAGCGGAACTTCACCACCGACAAGGTAATGGAAGTACCCATAGAAGACCGGCGGGCAGAGCAACGGGACGAGGTAAACCTCATCAGACAGATAGTGGCACAGCTCCCGCCCTTGCAGCAGCAGATATTCCGCATGAAGGAGATAGAAGGCTATACTGCCGATGAAATCATGCAGATAACGGGATGTACTGCCGATAATCTCCGAAAGAATCTCTCCCGAGCCCGACTCAAAATCAGAGAGACCTATATGAATATCGTGAAACAGAACAAAATAAAGAAGGAGGAAAAGTTATGAATGATGAAATAAAAAGAATACAGAACTTGCTCGACAAGTATATGGATGGTGCCACATCCAATGAGGAGGAGGCAACGCTCAGAAAATATTTCGAAGAGCATGGCAATGATATTCCGGAAGAATGGGAATCCTATCGCGCCCTCTTCAGCTATATCGGATTCGAACAGATGAATCTTTCTCAAATTCTAAAAGGAGAAGAAGAGAAGGAGGAGGATTTCGAAAAAAAAGATATCGAGAAGGAAGAAATTCCAAAGAAGGAAGCTTCTCGCAGCAGATGGCAAAAATATTTCGGCACTTCTGTGGCAGCAGCCGCTATCATCGCATTCCTGATTGTGGGCATCCAGAAGATAGCCCAGCCTCAGCCTGAATGTTATGCGGTTATCGATGGAAAGGTTTATACCGACCAGGAGTTCGTTCACCACGAAGCCCTGGATGCCCTGGAAGATGTTTCGGCAGATTCCGAAGATCCATTCAGTGCCCTGGATATGATGAAACAATAAATTCATCTTTTAGATGAATCAATCAAACTATAAAGTATAATATATATAATAAGGTATAGAATATGAAACGATGCAACTTGATAAAACGCTTCTTCATCGGACTGCTTCTTATCGTGGTAGCCTCGATTTCGGCTAATGCCCAGGAGGGACTATACGTAAAAAGTATATTCCAACGCTTCGGACACGCCAAGGGATGCAAGATGGTTACGATGCAGAATACGCAACTCAAAGGTTACAAACTCAAGATATACAAGAGCCTGGTATATAAGAACCATGCCACGGAAATAGCCCACTATCTGAAGTCCGACCGCAAGGCTGCGAAAAAGATCAGAGAGGTGGTGGAGAATGGCAAGATGGTGAGCGGCTATTACATGATGGCACCCTTGAGCAATGGCAACAACCGCTTTATCCTCTTCAGTAATCCGAGTAAAAGCAAGGGAACCGTGATTTATATCGAAGGCGACCTGTCGCCCGAAGATATCATGAAACTCTGCTATTCCAGAAGATAGAAGCAACATTTTTCTTCTGGAATCTTCTCAATAAGAATAAGAAACAACATAAAATAAAGTATTATGAATATCAAAAACGTAATGATGATGGCTGCCATGATGCCAGCCTTCGCCCTTGCTGAAACCAACAGCAACAGTGCACCAGTCTCTGTAGAGGCTAACGACACCACAATCAGAGTGAACGACCAGAACATCGTCATCAAGCAGGATGGTGAACAGACTTCTGTGAAGATATATAAGATGAACGGCAACGAGATGACCAAGATTTCCGAAACCCAATTCGTAGATGGTCAGGAAGTAGAAAAGGTATTTGTCACCTCACCATTCATCCCTCAGACCTTGAGAAAGCACAAGCGCAGTCTGGAGAGTCATTATCCAACCTTCTTCTTCGGCTGCAGCCAGTTGCCAGGCAGCAGGGGAAGCATGGGAGGCAACAACGAGATGCACAGTCGCGACTCCAAGTCGTGGGAATGGGGCATTACCCTCACCAGTCTCTGCTTCCGCCTTTCCAACGAAATGGCGCTCACCTCCTCTCTCTCCATCGGACAGGTACACCACCATTTCAAGGACAATTATGTATTAAGCACCGAAAACGGGGTATCAGCAATGACTCCGATAGATGGCGAGACGCTGAAGAAAAGCTATATCAGCTACAATGTGCTCCGCCTGCCTATCATGCTGGAGTGGCAGAAGCGCATAGGATGCCATGATGCATTCCTGGCGTTAGGTCCATCGGTAGAATACCGCTGGCACGAGCATTCCCGCTACTTCATCGGAAAGCACAAGCATACCGAAACGGGCGATATCAACCTCAACCCTATCGGCTTGAACCTCGAGGCCCGTGCTGGCTACTCAGGAGTGATGCTCTACGCCCGTACTGGAATAACCCCACTGCTCAACAAGACCAAGGCTCCCGAGTGCTACCCGATGACCATCGGCTTAGGATTTAGATTGTAATTTCTCTCAAAAAAGTGGCGATAGGTGTGCGAAATCTCATAAAAAAACATAGATTTCGCACACCTATTGCCACTTTTTGCTGTTTACCGGCCAAACTCGGAAGTGAAACACAGCCAAATTGGGTAACAAATCACAGCCAAATTAGGTAACAAATCACGGCCAAATTAGGTAATTTTGCCCATTTTTCTACTAAAAAACACCCGAATACCACAAACGTGGTAGCAGGAATACTACTCATATGCTATTTCAGAATCCCAAAAATCGCCGTACCTTTGCAACGTCAATCAGAACAAACAGTCTGATGCCTATCATGACTGGATTTCTGGGCGACAAATTTATATAAATGAATAAGATTGAATATTAACGTAAAATTAAAGAAAGGACATAGATTATGAGTACAGAAAAGAAACTTCGCTTTGAGACACTTCAGTTGCATGTAGGTCAGGAAAATCCAGATCCAGCTACCGACGCTCGTGCGGTGCCTATATACCAGACCACAAGTTACGTGTTCCGCAACTCTCAGCACGCTGCCGATAGATTCGGACTCCGTGACGCAGGTAACATCTATGGTCGCTTGACCAACTCTACTCAGGGTGTATTCGAAGACCGTGTAGCTGCCCTCGAGGGTGGTGTAGCAGGTTTGGCTGTCGCTTCTGGTGCTGCCGCCGTTACCTACGCTCTGCAGAACATTCTTCAGAATGGCGACCACATCGTAGCTGCCGACAACATCTACGGTGGTACTTATAACCTCATCACTCATACATTATCCACACAGGGTGTAAGCTACACCATCGTGGATCCTCGCAACTTCGAGCAGGTAGAGGCTGCCATCCAGGACAATACCAAAGCACTCTATGCAGAGACCTTCGGAAATCCTAACTCTGATGTAACCGATATCGATAAGTTGGCAGAGATTGCTCATCGCCACAACATCCCATTGATTATCGATAACACCTTCGGCACCCCATACCTCATCCGCCCTATCGAGCACGGAGCAGATATCGTGGTTCACTCTGCAACCAAGTTCATCGGCGGTCACGGTTCATCTCTCGGTGGTGTCATCGTAGATGGCGGTAAGTTCGACTGGAAGGCAAATGCCGACAAGTTCCCTACTCTCGCCAAGCCAGACCCATCTTATCATGGTGCCGTATTCGCAGATGTAGCCGGAGCAGCAGCCTTCGTAACCCGAATCCGTGCGGTCATCCTTCGTGATACCGGTGCAACCATCTCTCCATTCAATGCCTGGATTCTTCTTCAGGGCTTGGAGACATTGAGCCTCCGTGTAGAGCGTCACGTTCAGAATGCATTGAAGGTGGTAGAGTATCTGGAGAACAACCCTAAGGTGGCTAAGGTTAATCATCCAGCCGTTCCTTCTCATCCAGACCACGAGCTTTACAAGAAGCTCTTCCCTAACGGCGGTGGTTCTATCTTCACCTTCGATATCAAGGGCGGCGAGAAAGAGGCATGGGAGTTCATCGACCACCTGCGCATCTTCTCTTTGCTGGCTAACGTAGCCGACGTGAAGTCACTGGTTATCCACCCAGCAACAACCACTCACTCTCAGTTGAGCCCAGAGGAATTGGAGGAGCAGCACATCTATCCTTCTACCGTTCGCCTGAGCATCGGTATCGAGAACATCGACGACCTGATTGAGGCACTCGATGAAGCATTTACGTATGTGAAGTAATTTCAGTGTTGAATGTTGAATGTTAAATGTTGAATTGCCTGACGGACAATAACGGCATTCAACATTCAACACTCAACATTAAAATTCAACATTCAACACTCAACACTTAACATTAAAAAAATCATTATGGCAAAGATATATAAACAGATTACTGATTTAATCGGTAAGACCCCATTGGTAGAATTGGGTAAGTATTCAGCATCCAAGGGTTTGGAGACTCCTGTGATTGCTAAGGTAGAATTCTTCAATCCTGGCGGAAGCGTAAAGGATCGTATCGCCCTCGCGATGATCGAAGACGCTGAGCAGAAGGGCATCCTGAAACCAGGTGCCACCATCATCGAACCAACCAGCGGTAACACGGGTGTAGGCCTGGCTCTGGTATCAGCCGTAAAGGGCTATCACCTCATCCTCACCATGCCTGAAACCATGAGTGTGGAGCGCAGAAACCTGGTGAAGGCTTATGGTGCAGAAGTGAGATTGACCAGCGGCAAGGACGGAATGCCTGGTGCCATCAAGGCTGCCGAGGAACTCCGCGATTCCATCCCAGGCTCCGTGATTCTGGGACAGTTTACCAACCCAGCCAATCCTGCCAAGCACTATACCACAACCGGACCAGAAATCTGGGCAGATACCGACGGCGAGATTGATATCTTCGTAGCCGGTGTAGGAACTGGTGGAACCATTTCGGGTATCGCCAAGTACCTGAAAGAGCAGAATCCAAACGTGAAGGTGATTGCCGTAGAGCCTGCCACATCGCCTGTATTGAACGGCGGACAGAGCGGTCCTCACAAGATTCAGGGCATCGGTGCCGGTTTCATTCCAGAGACTTACTCTTCAGAATTCATCGATGAGGTATTGGATATTCAGAACGATGATGCTATCAAGGCAGGTCGTGATTTGGCTCAGACCGAGGGCCTGCTGGTAGGAATCTCATCAGGTGCTGCCGCCTTTGCAGCCACCGAGATTGCGAAGCGTCCTGAGAACAAGGGCAAGAAGATTGTAGCCCTCTTGCCAGATACAGGTGAGCGTTATTTAAGCACTGTACTCTACGCTTTCGAGGAGTATCCATTGTAATTCACAATCGGATATTTTCTGATGAAAGCAAAATCTATCATAATTTCCCCAACCAGCTTTCCCATAGCAGGTTGGGGATTTTTATTTTTCGGAACTTCATATATATTTACAAATGCGATACCACCGCCCTAACTATATAAAAATAGGTAGTTAGGGCGGTGCAATCGCTAAAATTCGAGACCATTTACCGCAAAAACACAAAGTAAACTACCGTTAAAATACAAAGTAAAACGCCGCAAAAATATAAAGTAACTGTAGAAAACACGATTTACGATAAAGCCATATCAATGGAAGACGGAGTAAAGGTTATACCTTTGGCTACATTAAAAGACTAAGAAAAAGCTAAATTTTCGATAGAAAACTAAGAAAAAGTTTGTTTCCTATCGAAAATTTGACTATCTTTGCGCCCAAATGAGAAATATTCTAATTACATTAGGCAATATTCCAGTAACATCTTCGGTCATTGCTTCACTATATCCAGATGTAAAGACCAAGTTTGCAAAAGTTGCACAGCTGGAAAAGGCGGGTGAAATCATCCGCCTCAGGCGAAATCTGTTCGTTGTAAATCCACAAGAAACGGGACAACCACTCTCTTCCGGACTTATCGCCAACCATCTGTTGTCGCCATCTTATGTGTCTATGCAGACAGCATTAAGACATTATGGTTTAATACCCGAAGCTGTATATACAGTTCAATCCATGACCTTTAAGACAGCAAAGGAATACAATACACCCATAGGCAACTTTTACTATCATCATATTCCAAGGGCCACCTATCCTATAGGAATTACGCAGATAAAGGAAGGAAACAATGTCTATATAATGGCTACTCCAGAAAAGGCATTATGTGATTTGATAGCCAACCTGCCAGGTATCAAACTGAGATACAAGAAGGAAGCATTAGAGTTTCTGGAAGAAAATCTAAGATTTGATATGGACAGATTCTACCAGCTCAATCCCAAGATATTCGAAGATTATGCAAATATAGGAAAAAAGGCAACATCCATACGCACTATATTAAAACTCTTACATCATGAATGAGATATACCAAAATATGTTATCAGCTTATGATCTTTCTACAGATCAATCTAAAAGAAATGCTACTTTTGAGGTAAACCAGCAAATAATTCTTGCCGGTTTGTACCAAGGCGGTTTCTTCGAAAAAGCAGCTTTTTATGGTGGAACCTGCCTACGCATTTTCCATGGTTTAAATCGCTTCAGTGAAGATATGGATTTCTCTTTATTGAACAAAGATGAAAGTTTTGACTTCTCCCAATACTTCCAACCAATTATCGACGAATTTGATGCCATCGGGAGAAGAGTGGACATACAGAAGAAGGACAAGAAGAATTTTGGAAAAGTAGAATCAGCTTTTTTAAAAGATACCACCGACGTTTATGACATTTCATTTCAAACAGAAAAGTCCATCAAAATCAAAATTGAAGTAGATACCAATCCTCCTCTCCATTTTTCTACGGAGCAAAAACTTCTGATAGAGCCTCGTTCTTTCATGACAAGATGCTTTACCCTTCCCGACTTATTTGCCGGCAAAATGCACGCATTAGTTTATCGAGCATGGAAAAACCGGGTAAAAGGACGCGATTGGTATGATTTCGAATGGTACATCCGGAATAGAATTCCTTTAGATTTCAAACATCTACAGGAAAGAATCAAAGAATTTAACGGATGCGAGAAATCAAAAGAAGAATTCATTGCCGACTTGGAGCAAAGATTGAGATCAGCAGACATCAAACAGGTAAAAGTAGATGTGATGCCGTTTATAAAGAATCCAAAAGATATGACTATCTGGTCCAACGAATACTTTCTGCAATTGGCGAAAATGATAAACATAGAATAGCTAAGGTAGCTTCCATTCCTATCTCATGGGGACAATTTCACTTTTGAAAACGGACATTAAAGGGTGTTGGTTTGGCTCTGGTATCAGCCATAAAGGGCTATCACCTCATCCTCACCATGCCAGAAACCATGAGTGTGGAGCGCAGAAACCTGTTGAAGGCGTACGGCGCAGAAGTGAGATTGACCAGTGGTAAGGACGGAATGCCTGGTGCCATCAAGGCAGGTCGTGACCTGGCTCAGACCGAGGGCCTGCTGGTAGGAATCTCATCAGGTGCTGCCGCCTTTGCAGCCACCGAGATTGCGAAGCGTCCTGAGAACAAGGGCAAGAAGATTGTAGCCCTCTTGCCAGATACAGGTGAGCGTTATTTAAGCACTGTACTCTACGCTTTCGAGGAGTATCCATTGTAATTCACAATCGGATATTTTCTGATGAAAGCAAAATCTATCATAATTTCCCCAACCAGCTTTCCCATAGCAGGTTGGGGATTTTTATTTTTCGAAACTTCATATATATTTGCAAATGCGATACCACCCCAATTCCTTCTGCAACTTGCGAGAATCAAGTATAAATTCTAGCCTTTATCATTTAAAAGATTCTAAAAATCAATAAATATCATTACGAGTTCCCATAGTGGGAACTTTCATTTATTTTATTTTTTCTATCTTTGCAAAAGATTACCACTTTGGAGGCGCCACGACAAAAACAGTAATTTGTGGATCTCTACTTCCGAAAGCCAACGGAGGCGGAGACAGGGGAATTTGTGTCTGAAGCCAAAGAGCGATACCCAACATCTTCTGCTCTGTTCACGGTGACACGGTGACACGATGACACTAGTTTTTCAACTTTTCGCCTCGCACGCGGGCAGGCAGGAACTTTCGGCTTGATTTTTCCTGCCTGCCCGCGCGAGAGTAAATCTTCAGAAATCACTGTCATAAGTGTCACCCTGTCATCCAGAAGCAGGTTACTTCCGAATCAAAAGTCAAAGACTTACGGTGCAAAAGTTAGGCACTTACGACGCAAAAGTCAGGGACTTACGCCCCGTAATCCCCTGGCTTACGAACCGCAATCCAATCATAAAGCCCTTAAAAATCAAACAAGCCAGGCATTTAGAAGTGATACCAAGCAAGGCATGTAAAAGGGCTTACAAACACCAGAGCAAAGAGAATCTATGAAAAAGTATGAGCAACTGTGAGCAAGTATGAGCAACTGTGAGTTGCCTCCTCACCGATTTCGTATCTTTGCATTGTGATTCAGAGATACTCAGCGGTTCCAATCAGCAAGCTATAGTAAGGCGTCCCCATAGCAAGCTATCCCCAGGCGGTCCCATCCCGCACAGCCATGCAAAGACTGCTTTGAAGTGATTTGATAGCCAACCAGCCAGGTATTAAAAAGAGAGTGGATTTGCGACAACCAGTTCCAATATGAAATAAGGTATAAACTCGGGGAGGAATGAGTTTGAACCAATCGTCAAAGTTTAAAGAATACTAAAAGATTCTCTTTCGCTTGAAAATTTCTTTTAAAATGCCTATATTTGCAATGCCGTTAGTAATGGCGGCAGACATAAAGAGGTAGCAACTACGCTTAGTTCGGACTGAGAATCTGGACAGTTCGCAGTACACAAGAATGACAGTTCCAGTTGTTTGCCCCAATATGTATACTCATATCCATCCCGCTTCTGTGGGATGGGTATCTCTATTTAGTTAATTTTGCAACCGAATTATCAACCCAGTCTGCGTAACATGGATTCATATTCTGGAATCATCATAGAAGAAAGCAGAAGGTCTGAGCAATTTTCAGACTTTACTCCCATACCTTGCAAAGGATTCAACATTCTTTGCAAGGCAAAGCGCTATGGCAGATGGTGGGTACTCAAGGGGTTGAAGGAGCCATACCGTCAAGACGAAAACTACAAGAACCTGCTGCACAAAGAGTTCGATATCCTCATATCCCTGCAGCATCCCAACATCGTATCAGCCTACAGCATGGAAGAAATACCGGAAATGGGTACCTGTATCGTAATGGAATGGATAGATGGTATCACGCTGGAACACTGGAGCGGTAGGAAGACTGAGGGAGAAGACATCTTCCTCCAGTTGCTTGATGCTGTGCATTACATCCACGCCAAGCAGATAGTACACAGAGACTTAAAGCCTTCCAATATCATGATTACCCATAACGGCAATCATGTAAAGCTCATCGATTTCGGACTTTCAGATACCGACGACTTTGCCATCCTCAAACAGCCTGCCGGCACCCCGGGCTACATCTCACCTGAACAGATTGTATCCCAACAGGCAGACATCCGCAACGACATCTTTAGCATCGGTTGTATCCTGGAAAAGATACTTCCAAGCAAACCCTATACAGCAATCATCAAACGATGCAAGGCTCCCATAGCCCAGCGATATGCCAATGTTGACGAACTCAAAGCTGATTTCATGGCTCACAGAAACAGGCATCTATCCGGTATCAAGCGTATCGGAATCGCAGCTTTGGCCTGTATCATCTTATTAGGTTTCATCAGTTACCCTTTACTGCATCAGCAGGAAAAGAGCATTAGCATCATCCCTGAACATATCGAAGCCAAGAAGGATACATCCATCCGCCAGCAAACCAAGAAGCCTGCCCCACTTTCCAATGGCCAGAAATCCCTGCAGCCAACAGCTACCGAGCCATCTTCTGCATCACAGGCACAAGCCGCCGAACTCATATCAGAAGGCAAGAAGACAATCGACAAGATGTGGAAGGATTCCGGCATAGACACCATCCGGTCTGTTGAGAAAAAGAGCGAGGCATTCTATCAGTTTGTAGATAAGAGTAATGAATTCATCACAACGACTTATCCGCAGACATTCTCTAGAGACATCGCCGGCAGCAAGAAGGCAGATATCATCTACGAGCTGTCCTCTTATACCTCTGAGAGATATGTGAAACCCACCTTGTCGAGATTTCAATCTTCCAAATAATGCTCTACGATGATGCCGTTCTTCTTACCTATGACGTAAGTAACCGGTTCATCATCTCCATGTTTCCAGGCATGGAGATAAGCAGGCTCATGATTGATAAAATGACGGCACTCGAATGTATCATCTTTCGCCAATCTGGTATTTTCTGATGATACCACCTTGAAACTTCCGTTTCCCTGATACATGATGATGCAGGTTCTGTCAGGCAGCCAGGAAAGTTTAAGCATCTGTCCCTCATAAAGATCATCGCATGAGATTTCCTTGCCTATAACCATCTGGCTCTGCTGCTCTCCCGTCCCTTGCGACAATCCGAACTCCTCAAAGTCTGCATAACCGAGAAAATTAGCCAGCACATTCTTAGTAAACTTACTGGCAGAAACCCCTTCGCTCACGTATCCCCAGAATCGTCGCAGCGTAGAAGCACTCACCCTTTGCTGGGTACGTTCCTCCACCTTTTCGCTCAACCAAGCGAAGTCGCGAGGCACAACCATCTTACGCCCCACCATTTTTTCTATCATTTCACGTAATATCTGTTCCATGCTGCAAAGATACAGAAACAAATCCAACCAACACACAAAAAGCCAATATTTCGACTAAAAACACCTCATATTTTGAACATGGAACGGAATGGAACGCTGAAAAAGCAGAAAAAACACCTATTTTTGCAAAAAAATCAGCTCACAATGAACAACTTTAGAAAAAAAATGGTATATTTGCAGTGCTGTTCTAAACAAGCAGCAGACATGTTAAGGAAACAACCATGCTTGGTTCGTACTGAGAATCTGGACAATTCATTGTACACAAGAACGAAGACAGAAGTTGTTCACCCAATCGTGTATTATTGTATCCATTCCGCTTCGGCGGGATGGGTATCAACATATACCCATTGGTGTGAGCTGATTTTCATTCTTTGTGTACAGGTAGTCCAGAACCTTCAGAACAGAATGAAATTGGTTCGCACCTTTTTTGTGCCTAAAAATGAAATAACAAACAAGTAAATGATTAGCTTATGAGACAAAAGAAAGCACCTATTGATTACCAATTGGAGTACATGGAGCACCTCTTCTTCTGCATCAAACATTTCTTGGATACGGTCTGCACCTGTAAAGGCCAGTTGCAAACTTCCCCAGCTCGCCGCTAATTGGATAATAGGTTGGTAATATTGCTGAGAAAACTGGGTAAACATGACAATCAAACCCAGAGCTGTCGCTGTCTCGATATTCTGATCATTCAGTAAGACAGCTGAACCTACAAAAATAACTACTGCTGTATTGACC
>ERZ894199.61-NODE-61-length-58873-cov-24.561053_pt1 | contig 58873 bp, 112 predicted proteins | sample MGYA00380285_ERZ894199 | MGnify/ENA primary metagenome ERZ894199 (study PRJEB32331, sample SAMN06328447) | human gut metagenome | biome: human gut microbiome; feature: stool | host: Homo sapiens | collected 2012-01-17 ... | reverse complement strand
GTTTGGCGATTCATCTCACCACTAAAGTGGCAAGTGTTCTCGCATAAATTATAAACCCATCTTTGTGTTGTAACATATAATTGAGTATCCATTGCTTTTTGCGTTCTTTTATAGCATATCACCTCCAAGGAAAGTTAAAATTCATTACAATGTATATAGCTAATTCCAACAATTCTTTTTAAATCTTCTATGTTGCAAGCCGACATATTTGATTCTTCTATATATTTTTTATTTTTTAAAACTTCGCAAGCAACTATATACCATGTTTTATCAAGATCTTCTTTATATATATGCATTCTAGTTGTACTGGTTATATTTACATATATATCATTTTGAGTAGTTATGTTAGTAATAACATTTTTAATTGTTCCCGAATATCCCATAGGTTTTCCTTTCATAGTAAAATTAAAATTTACTTGGCTTCTGGGAATCTAATTCCACCCCATTCAGAGTTCCAAATTTCAATTCTCTTTCCATTTTTAAAAGTAACAAGCATGTTTTCTCCATCAAAGGTAATCCCAGAATCTTTTAAATTTATTTTCCATTTTTCAATAAGAACTTTTGCACCTTCAATTGCTTCTTCTTTTGTATAATCATAAAAATCAGTAATTTCTACCTTATCAACAATATCGCCAAACATTTCAATCGCAATGTCTGTAATATCAATATACCACTGATCATGTTCTTGTCTTAATCTATCCTCTATATTCACATTGCTCTCCTCTTTGAAACTTAATTTCTTTACCTTATTCACTCTCAATATCAACTGGATTTTCCAATTTTAATATCTCATCTCTATGCTCTACCAACGCAGCACTTGCAATAGCATTTATTTTATTCTGGCAAAAGGACTCAATTTCTCCTTTTGCTTCCATAACCGTTTTGTCCATCTGTTCATTGAACTGGTCTGCAATAAAATCCAAGTTACATCCAAGATCCATACTTAATTTTCTAAGTTTAGATATTACAGCTTCCTTGTCTGCCTTTGTTAGTGCTTTCTTTTGTGAAAACAAATCAATTACATCCTGAATTAACTGCTGTGACTCATTCATTGCATTTTTTGTTTTACCTTTGAATTCATCAGTAAACTGTTCTCTTTTGCTAACAAAATCACACGGAGGTATTTTACCATCTTTTTCGGTATAGCGAATTGTTACTGGAATTCCTGTACCCTGTCCAAAAGATGTAATCGCTTCAGCGAATTGTGAATAACTCATTTCAACTTTTACAATAGGCTTACCGCCAAAAATATCATCACGATTTAACTCTCTTGTAATATCAGCATGTCTAAGTTCCATTGTAATTACATTACTATGTTCAATGCTACTCCCGAATAATGGTGTCTTTCCTCCATAAGTTCTGTTAAATAACAAAGTACCATAACTAGGATGACTTGTTCGAGTACCAAATTTTGTTTCTTCTACTTTATATTCATTCTCCATATATTCTATTTTCCTTTCAAACTAACAGTAAGCTCAGATTCCCAAAATGTTTAATTCTTTTGAATTACGAAATAACATTAAGTCATCTTCTATATCATTATGGTATCCATGATTATAAGCATATTTTCCAAAATCTCTAATTGTTTTTAATCTTGTTTGTAAGTATATGTCTATGTCCATTTTTCTTACGTCTTTACGTTGTTCTGACGTTACAGATCCATTTCTAGTAAAGATACAGACCTGATCATTATTTACTTTGAATACATTACATGGATACCAATTTTCTCCAATTCTGAATTCATACATAAAATTCCAATTTCCGTTACACTCTTCTAACGTCATATATCACCTCTCGGAACTTAGTTTCTTAGTAACATTCAATATTCAATTCTATTGGCAATCTCTTTTATTTTATCTGCATTTAATGGTGCAACTGCATCTACTAATCTACCTTTAATTTCTTTATATTCTTTCGAATATGGATTAAATCCAGATAATTGACACCAATTTTCAATTTCTGCTTCTAGTTTACTTGCTTTTTTACAAGCTTCATTTTGTTGCTTGATCTTATTCTGTATATATTTAGGTATCTCCATACAAATTTATTCTTCTTTCTATACATAAGTAAGCTTAGATTTCCTTGTATCCTAAAACTTTGAGACAATGTATAAATCCATCAATCTCGTTTTCTTGAACCATTTCCTTTTGTTCATATCCATCATCATTGATATGAACTGCATAGTAATTGCAAATTTTCATTCCAATATAAAAAGTTTGTTCCATATCAATTACTCCTTCTGTAGTAACTTTAAAATTCATTTGTCTTTTTCAACTGCATCACTAACTCTAGCTCTGCAATTTCTGTTTTCAGTTTTTTCATATACAACAACGCATTGATAGCATTGTCTTCATAATTTGACTGTTCAATATTCTTTATATCAATTGTGAAATATTCCTGCTGATTTTTCAAATCTCGCTTTTTAGCAGCTAATCGCTGTTCCAATACATCATTCATATTATTCACTCCTTCCACAAGAAAACTTGGTTTCTTGTTACCCTATATCCCGACAATATTCATACTTTCCATTTTCAAAATCATTAACAAAAGTATTTGTAATATCATTACCATAATTTAATTCGTCAATCGTTGTTCCATCTCCACTACGAAGTTCATCAATATCATATCCTTTACTTTCAAAATAATCATTGATTTCTCTATCAAGTATAGCTGCTTGTGAAGTCAGTTTTGCTAATTTATGCATTTTTCCTTGTATATCCTTAGATATTCTCATAATTTCTCAACTCCAATCTTCCAATAAATCTATTCCAAACCAATCATTTTCTCAAAATACATTGCAGCTTTACCATTTCCACCCTCATGTTTGTATCCAATACATCCAATCAGTGCAGAATCAAGAGATAAGTACGAATGGTTTGTATCACTGTAGTTGATGTATCCATGATAATATGTTTTCTTATCTCTTTTATTAATATACTCTACAATCTGATATTCTCCAATGCAATGTATCTTGATCACATTGCCCCATGTAAATTCTTTTTCTATCAGTTCCAACTTTTCATCATGTGTTGCTTCTCTTACATCCTCGTCTGTAATTGTATTTAACTCGCTAAAATAGCAACTTCCATAATTACACGGATGAAACTTAAAATCATTTTCGCTTTTTACTACTGTTCCGATCTGATTTTTGTATACAACAATGTCTCCATATTTCATGTGCATTACTCGCTTTCTTTATTATACACTACTTTCTTTGAACTGGAAAGTATAAGACAGTTCCCATCACATATACAGCGTGAAAGTTATGTAATTATGCTTTAATTTCTGGTGTAGTCTGCTGAAACATTTCTGTTGGTGACTGGTTATATGCCTCACACATTGCACAGAATGTCTTGATAACATTTTCCCATTCACTTTCATCTACCCACTGGATATATGGTTTTCTACCTCTCTGTTTTAAGCAGATTCCATATTTATACTGAAGGTTCTTATAAAGTTCATTCCACATATTTCCGAATGGAATACCTGTCACAGCAGCTAACTGCCTAACACCTGCATTTAATTTTTTTCTATCAGACCACGAAAGAATTTCACCTGCTAACGCTTTATTATCATTCTGCAACTTTTCAATATGCCTATTCTTAAACGCTACAAGATTTGCTGATGCTATTGCAACTGCATTTGCATCTCCACTTGCTACAGCCATTCCAACACTAAGCATTAACTTCTGTTCTTCTTCAATGTCTTCTGTTTTGATTTCCATTGAAGTCTTTTCTTCTATATTAAGAAGTTGATTTCTAACTTCTCTTGCAACCTCTGATTGCTGCAATAACATTCCGATTCGTAAAACTGCTCGTCTACTGAATGCCTTTAATCCTCTGTTATTAATCGTAACAATCTGACCGTTTTCAAAAGTGTATGTAACGGATGTTTGCTTCTGTTCAACGGAAGTGGGATTTACAACACTTCCGTTATAAAATCCTCTTGGAAGCATTTTTGTTCCATCGCTGTCAATTTCTTCACGATTTAACCCATATAACGACTTAACATGATCCATTGATACTTCATAATAATCAGCAACTTGCTCAATTGACATTAAATCCGTTCCTGGCAAAAGTAATAACTTCTTTACTTTCTCTAAGACTTCATAACGTCCAACACACTTATCTCTCATTTCTCTATCAGAGATAATATTTTCTTGTTCTTTCTGCTCTTTTGTTAATCGCATATCGTATTTTCCTTTCTTAAATAAATTTGTTGATAGCCTTCTATAGTTTTATTCTCTATTTGCTCGCAGACTATCGAGAGTATTCCAACTCCATCACGACAGCTTTTACAGATAGCCAATCCTTTATTTAGTTTTCAATGTGCAATTCTTTTGAAAAATTGACTTGAAATAGTCCAGAAAGTACGATAGAATATAATTGACTTTGGACTAAGTTCAAATCGGGTGGAATAGCAACTTCTAAACTTTGGTCAGTGTAGGGTTGCTATTCTTATTTTCCAACAGTTTTTCAATTGATAGACCAAACAAATTTTGTAATTGAATGGCTACTTTTAGTGATGGACTTCTATTCTGATTTTCAATGTTTGAATATGCAGATTTTGTAATACCAATTTTATCTGCAACATATTGTTGAGTCCATTTATTTTCCAAACGGATTTGTTTTAGCTGGTTCATAATTATCTCCTTTCCAGTTATGTATTCCGTTTGAATACATCATTATTGTATTCTATTTGAATACTTATGTCAAGAGGTGATTTTATGTTTTTCTTCTTTTTTCCAAGTTTTTCTGAAAGACTAAAGGAGTTGAGAACTTCTAATGGTCTTACTATGGAGCAACTTGGTAAAGAAATTGAATCTACAAGAGGAACTATTGGTAATTTTGAGAATGGAAACAAAAAGCCAAGCCTTGATATGCTGATTAAACTCGCTGATTACTTTGATGTTTCCATCGACTATCTTGTTGGACGCACAGATGATCCAAAATTACATCAAAAAGAGGACTGATATATCTTCAGTCCTCTTTCGCTTTCCCATATAAAACCTATTTTACTTGGTTTATTCAATTGGTTTGTCTAACTCTTTCCCATATACATCTACATAGCCACCATAAGTACTTCCATCTTCGTCATACCAAAAATACCATTCTGTATTTGTTATTCTCTTGATATTTATATCAGATGTTTTTGTGTTATTTATCCATTTTTCTGCTTCTTTAATAGCAACATTCTCATCCGAATATATTCCAAGTACCCTTGCGTTTGCTTCTGGGTGTTCTCCTTTATTATTAATTACTGTATGCACTATTGTATATAACATGTCATCCACTCTCCAATCTATTTAATTCCAGCTTCCTTACACAGTTCTAAAAACTCATCACGGCTAATTTACATTTCTGGTTTCCTACTATTTTTCATAATAGCTACATAGTGCTTCACATTCTCCAGATGACGTACATGCTGGATTTTTACCACACAATCCATTTCCTAGCATATATTTACACCCTTCTTTTCTTGTACCAATATTTCTCGAACCACAATTATTACAATGATATGATTTCTCTTTTTCATCATATCGAATATCCATATTTCCGCAATCTAAACAAATCATAATTTATTTTTATTCTCCATTCTTTTTATTATTCTTCATTGTCATCTGTGTCATTAATCATTTCTATAATATCATCAAGCGAAGTACAATCATCACAAGCTGGCTCATTACAGATTTCTAATATCTTATTATCAACATCAAAGTTAAAATAAATTCCATAATCAACCGCACTTGCATTGATACGGATATTCCAATCCCAAATGTCCTCAATTTCATCATTTACTTTATTTAAACAATATGATAATGCATTAATACTTCTATCAATATCTACAGAATATTTCATATATTTTTTCCTCCAATTTTCCAATGAATCTATTAATTCCTTCCCCATAAGTCATTTAATACTTTCTGATCACTTGGTAGATTCGAATAACTAATTCCAATAGTCTGCAACTTATAATATTCTTCTTTTGTAATGTCGATTCCATAATCTCCTTTAACAGTTTCTCTATAACCGAATTTATCTTGGCATTCAGGTCTGAAGTACCATTTCTTATAAATTGGTTTATCTCCATGTTCCCATTTAAAAAGACAAGTAATTGTTCTTCCAGTAGCAATCTCCGTTGTTACCGATCTTCCAAAATAAGGATTATACTGCATATAAGCTAATTTACCACGTTCAATTGCATCTTGTTTGTCACGCTCACTTATTTCGAATAACTGCTGTGTACCTCTTCCATAAGAAGTGTTATACACTTTGCTACTATTCACACCAACTGTAGAATATAATTTAACTCCATTTTTATCAGTTGTTTCAACTCTCTTTACTCGCTCTCCGTTGATGTATTCATTGCATAATCTGTCTGCATAATGAACATTTCCTTTTTCATCAACAGTACGAGTAATTTTCTTCATATCATAGTTATCTTTAGCTGCCTTTGCAGCACTTCCTGCATAAATTCCTAAAAATGCTAATAGTCCTCCGAACATATTCATCGACCACCTTTCTTATATTATCTTCTCCATTTATCCATTTCGTCTACAGACTTCTTGTTTAAGTTATTATACATATCTCTTCTCTTTTTTGCCTCATCTTTCTCATTAGCTTTCCAAGGAAGATAAATACATAAATATCCTGCAATCAAACATCCAATTAACTGTGCCATAATAACTACCTCCGTCATCTTATTTCCGTTACCATATTACTATTATTATATCACTACTATTTCATTATTAATAGTATCAAATATCTCGTAGAAATTCTCTTCATAGATATTATTCAGCTTATCAGCCTCTTCATGTTCATTCAGAGCATAAGTCGCATCTTCTAATGAATCGAAACTATCTATGAAATTTCCACCTTGTCTGTCTCTAATTTGAAACATATAATCACCTCCATTATATTATTCTCCATAAAAAAAACAGACAACCTTTCGATTACCTGTTTCAAGTCATATATTTATTTTACAGTACTACAACACATACATTATATAGTACCATTTTCCTTCAATTTCCACACATCCCCAATCAGTGCAAGGTTTATGTGTTCTAACCATTTCTCTTACCATGTCAGAATATCCATCATCTGCACAACAACTATCCCATTCTTCACAGTATCCTTCAAGACCTTCTTCTAAATCTCTGTATATAGTCGTGCCGGTTTCAAGATACTTCTTTGCTTCTGCTTTGGTACAGTTATCTTCGAGAAGAATATCCATATCGTCAGGAATGACCTCTATTCCATCTTCAACTCTCATTCCATCCGCTTTGTACTCTAAATACTCTCTAAGATCATCGACATCATTTACTTCTTCCCATTTGTCATGCATTTCTTCACCAAATATTTCAATGTCTGGTTCAAAGAAATCTTTAAGCTCATCGAAGCTCATTTCCTTAGTATATTCAGCCTTATTGTCTATGTCAAACACTCTATACTTCATAATACATACCTCCAATCATAAATCCATTATATCAATTCCAAACTCTGATTTCAAGACATTCTCAAAGTCTGGATCAAGCTCACAGTATCTCTTAATAAATTCATTGTTACTACATGGTGCAAGTTCTCGATGCACCTGTTCTCTTATATCGCCATCCATAAATATTGCAATTGCAGGCATTGCATATTTACTAATTTCCATTTCATCAACCTCCTTTACACGCACTGTGCAAATAATACACACATTCTCTTAGGATTTGTGTATATTATCTTTTTCTTCGTTACTTTATTATACACAGTAATACTCAATTGCTTTGTAAACAGATTCTGATTTAGCACTATCTGTTTCTCTTTTGTGTCTTTCAATAACATATCATTCATTAGCTCTCCTCGCTTTCTCTAAGGAATTTTTATTCATTGTGAATTATTTAATCATAATACAAAGAACTTTTGCATTTTTATCTCCATACCAATCTTCAAAATCAGCATATATATCAAAATTTGCCATTAATGTATTGTTATATTCATCTTGATCCATTAATTTATATAATTCTACTTCCATATTTTCTGTATAATCTCCATGTGGTGAACCCTCTCCAAGTCCTACACAATTATCTGTATGAAAATCATTAGGATAATATTTTCCATTGCTACACGGTTTATATATTTCTACATTAGAATATTTTCCTTCGTATAATTCTTTTACTTCTGCAATAGTCATAATATTTTCCTCCTTAAATATAAAATATTTTATTAATTTTCTCCGTCAGTCGTTCATTTTCAGAATCCAAATGAGCATAAATTGCTAAAATTGTATTAACATTTGAATGTCCCATAAGTTTTGCTGCTTGTTTTAAAGATACATCGGAATAATATAAGATAGTGGCATAATTATGTCTAAATATATGAGCTGTTAATTTAGAACTTCCATTTATATTTTTATCTATTATTCTCACTATATATTTCCACATCTTTGTATATTCACTATCTTTAAGATATTCTCCATCAACATTAAAAAAGAGCTTATCATCAATTGTTTTTATATATGAAGTAAGCTCATTTAATAAAAAATCAGGTATAGGTATTTTTCTATTACTCGAATGTGTTTTAGGTTCTCCACATATCGGTTTTCCTTTAACAAAGTGTATTGATTTATTTACAATTAATTCGTTATTTACAATATCATCTTTTGTTAAAGCTAATGCCTCTCCTTTTCTTAATCCACATCCATATAATATATGAACAAAAATTTTACTCATTGAATCGCAATTAATATTCTGAACTGCTTTTTTCTCTCTTCTTTTGTTAACGCTCTTTTTTCGTTTGCCTCATAATATGGAGTTTGAATAAAAGTATAGAGATTTTTATCAATAACTCCTTCCTCTTTAGCCAACTTAAATATTTGTTTGAGTGTTAGTAAAATATGTTTACATGTAGCAGGATTAGAATTTCTATTATTAATGATCTGCTGAAGATCCAAAACAGAAATAGAAGTCATTTTCATTTCGCCAATTTCAGGAATAAGATGATTTTCAATTATGTTTTTATATAATCTCTGCGTATTATAAGATTTCATACTTTTAAATGTATTAAACCATTTTATTGAATATTCTTTAAATAGCATATCATCCCTTCCTTTCTAATCTTATCAATGAAATTTCCGTTTCTTCCTAATCGCTAATCGGTAGCCAATTTACAACCGCTGGCATTTGAATTAAGCTTTCTGTTTTCTGTATATCTTTTTGCATTTCTTTTATGTCTTCTGTAGTTGGTGGAATATTTTTAAAATTATATACTGCACTATATATTCCGTTTTCCGTATAAAATATTACTAAATGTTTCATACTTGTTTTCCTCACTTTCCGCAGTAAATCATCGTTTTAATAAAAACATAATACACCATCATATAAGTCTGGTGTAAATTCCTCAATTCCCCATCGTGTAATATCTAATGGCAATCCTAAAGTTTCCAATATTTCTTTTCTTTGACATTTCATTTTTTCAAATGCATCGTTTTCATTATCTGCATAGACAACGCATCCGAAATTCTCTTGCACTAAATAAAATACTTTCATATTATTTTCCTCCTGATACTTTCCGTTTTAAACTTCCTTGTCTTTTATAGTTCCAACCATCTTCCGACCACAATTAGGACAGTATGGTGTATCCATGCAACCATAAGATACTTTGCATTTCGAGCATTTGCATTGCTTTGTTCCTTTTTCTCTCCAATAAATCCATTTTGCTTTTCTTCTAAACATTGTTATCTGCTCTCCTTTCTAAACTCAGCAAATAATCGTTTTATTGTTTCTTATAATCCCAATCAATATTAATTCCACATATAGGACAGTTGGGAGTTCCTTTTGAAAATGAAAACTGATTAAATTGTTTGTCTTTATCAAACAATCCAGATGAGTGTGAATAAAACTTTCTATATTCATTTCCCAAGCTTTCACACAAAGGACAACCATATTTAATATATTCTGGTTCACCATCTTTTTCATAATGATGTTCAACTGGTTTTACTTTTACTTTTTGTTTTCCGACACTTTTTGCCCCACAAACCTTGAATAATATATCTGATTTTATTAATGCCATATTGTTAACCCCCATTCTTCACAGTAAATCCTCATTTCATATTATCCAAAATATTCAAGTTCTAAATAATCAGGTTCATCAATTAAACCAATTTCATCCATATATGTCTTGCAAATTTCTTTTAATTTCTCTTCTGTTAAATTCTTCTCAGTCTCATTAAACTGCCAAGGATAACCAGTTTCAAATACGACAGAAGCCAAAGTATTACAATCCCCATCTGGCATACAATAATCAAATCGAATTCCCGTTTCTCTTGACATGATGTTAGCAATAACAGCACCAGTTCCTTCAAGTCCATTACTATCACATTCATAATTTTCAAAGAAATCTTCTAAATCATATTCCTTTTCAGTATAATCAAGCATTTCTTTATATAACTCTTTTTCTCTGTCTGATTTGCAAAAAGCTTCTTTGTGTTCTTTGATAAAATCTATTAACTTTTCCTCATCACAATCACAATTGAATCCAAATCCATAAACAAAACTACTTCTCATACTCATAATATTTTTCCTCACTTTCCGCAGTAAATTATCTTTTCATTTACTTTAACACTAATTCATAATATCCAATTTCCCAATCATCCAGTCCATGTTCCTCTGCTGATTCAGAATCTTTAAGAATGTCAAAAATCATATCAATTGTCATATCCAATGTATATGATTTCCAATACTCTTCTTTTGTAATATTGTTATCTTCTGAACCCAGAAAATAAAAAGCATTATCCCAAATTTTGCAACAGATTCCCATACAACCTGCATAATCATTCTCAATAGATATAATTCCGTTTTCAAAACCTTTCTTAATCATTTTTCTTGTAATCATAATTATATCCTCCATTCTAAAAGTCTTGTAAACTCTTGTTCCATCATGCTACTTTTAAAAACTGATCATCGTTAAAACAGTAATATTCGTGTTCTAATGGGTTCTCTTTTCTAACTTCTCTCAATTTGTAGTCATCAAAGAATTTTAGTTCATCATCACTTTTGAAAATTGCATAGCACCCAAATGGAAGGCATGTCCCATCTGCAAATTCAATTTCGCTATCAGTCACATGAACAACTTCGTAGCTTTTACCATTAATCAAAATAGTTGAATAATTTGCATAATATCCAGCCCATGCAAAAGCATTCAATTCATTATCAGATACAATATGTTTATTTCCATTTCTTTCTCTGTACTCTAATATAATATTTCCTCCATTCTTTAAATGAATCCCTTGACACTTCTTAATCCCAGTTAACAAATTTCTCAATCTCTTCCTTTTCGATACCAATTCCATCTAAAAGGATCAGTAATGTATTAACTGTATCTTCTTTATCCATCGACTGAAGCCAAATCCAGTCAAGGATATTGCAAATCATCTTTCTTCCGTCATTATCAATTGTGAAATTATCTAAGATGTACTGCCAAAATTTTTCTTTCATGATTTTCACCTACCATTCTTTCAAATCTTCATTTGCTTTATCAATAAGGCTAACTGGAATTGCACCAACATCAGTAATATATCCTTCATTTGTATTGATATGTTCCTTAATATACTCTTCCAGTTCTCTTTTAAAATCATCATCAGTTACATCTGTCAGATCATCGTTCCATGAAAAACTCGCTACATCGCAATAATCATATGGGTAATTATCAGCTCCGTATCCATAACCTGTATCAACACCACCAACATAAAGGTCGAACCACAAATGATTTCCCCAATCAATAATGTCAAAACAAAGATTACCAACTCTTACAGATCCAACATATTCTCCGCTACCTTCTTCCTGTTTGTAACTTCTCTGATTCTTTTTATATTTCTCAAATTCTGGTTGTAAATTCCATTTAAACCTCATATCTCATCACTCCTATACATAAGCTAACAAATTATCTTCTGTTCCGTCTGCAATCTCATAATCTGACCACCAATCATGTATTATTTCCTTTATTTCTTCTGGCGGCATTGACTTCCGCAATTCATCAATTTTTGGTTTCCATAATTCCGTTTCAAATTCAACAACGACTGCATTCTGTTCTTCATTTAAATCATCATATGATTCACTACTTAATAAGGCTCGTACTGCTTTTTGCATTACTTCTTTAATATCCATATATCATCACTCCTTAATCTACCTGAATAATCAATCTAATCTGCCTTCCACCTACACAATCAATAACAATTCCGCTATCTATTGTGATATATTCTTCCGGATAACGACCAACTCTTTTAATTTCAGGTGCATCGCCAGTTTTCATTTTGTCATTGAAGAAATCAAACAATTCGTTCTCAACAGATTGTCTTGTGATTTCACTTACAACCTCGAATCCATTATGACAAAATCCTATCTCATCTGATATCCAATCTGAAATCTCTTCAAGTGCATATTCTCTATCTTTCTTGTACAGTTCTTCCAATTCATTTGGAATAATCATTTCCGTTGGAAGCTCATTAAATACTTCCATATCTCCATCTGTATCCCATTTAATATTTATTGCTTTTAACATATAAATCACTCTCCAATCTCAAATAATTCGTTACCTGAAAAATCGTTCATATCTTGTAACACTGCATGAGCAAACCTCTCTGCGTAGTCATACCATAAAGTATCTTGTAACATTTCAGGATCATCAATACTTTCAAGTTCATAATCTTTAATGAATTTTTTCATAATGTTTTTCATTCTATATTCATAATCTTCTTCTACTGTGTGAATGTGCATATCTTATACCTCCATTCTTATAATTTTATCTTTCCATAATCGGGAATCATCTGAATAAATTCATCTGCATTTATAAACTGTTTATTGATTTCAACCCAATACTGTTCGTTATTTGTATCTGTACAACAAGCCTCTAGTTTGAAATCATGTTGTGTATAAATCGTTAAGCATAATTCTACTTTCTGAACAGATACACCTTCTGGAACTTCTTCAATAGTTGCATATTCTTCTAAAAAGTCATTAATTTCGCTTTCTTTTAAATCATAATTATAAAATGCCTGTAATGGCTTGTCTGTGTCATCTAACTCATTAAATGTAATTTTTGTATAATCTAACATATAAATCACTCCATTTCTGTAAATCCATTTCTCTTTAAATACTCTATGTAATCTTCAATATCTGATTTCTTTCTAACCTCAATATCTTCTGGATGATAATATCCATAAAAGGCATTCGTATATACCTTATATGTTTTATTTTCCATATCAACAATAAGATTATAATTATTTGCACAATCACCACGTTTCTTCCAATTCTTATCAAGCCAAAATAAATGTAATCTCATATAAATTAACCATCCTTTCTACAAGCTATTCCATACCCAAGTCAAGCACTCCTCAAATGATTCACTTGAATATACTTCTTCAGCCTCTGTATCTTCTGTTCCGCTTTTATAAACTTCATATCCTATTACACCATTAGTAATAATGTATTCGTCATTTATAATCCAATTGTCCATTTCCAATCTTATATTCATAAAATCAACCTCACTTTCTAATCTAACTTTTTATACTTAGTAGTATCAATAAAAGCATCGTCAGAACCAATTGCAAGATACTGAAAGTCAGAATCTTTACAACGTAATTCTTTTAAATACTTTTTGATAGCCTCACGAGAACCCTGTGCATATCCAAAGACTGTATTATTTTTCATAATAGTCCAGTTATATATTGTTTCCATTTTCCGTCACTCCAATTTTAAAATGAAATTGCTAATTCTTACTAAAATAATCTAAAGGAAGATCAATTTCCTTTTCATAAAACTCAAATTGGCTTCCATTTATTTTTCCAGTATTTGCAAGTTCCATGCTTTCCGTATCATCTAACCAATGACCTGCATACAATGAATAATAATTATCATCATTAGGTATAGTAAAACAAACATCTACTTGATCTTCCCAGTCAAGAGGAATCTCCTGAATTTCTGCATTTTGTGGAATATTTACTAAATCCATTAGTTTCCGTGCCAAATCCTTTTTATTAAGACTTCTACAATCTGTAGAAGCTGTAGTACATATTTCATGTACAATTCCCATAAAATTCACATTAATCATCCCGTCTTTTTTCATTTTCATCACTCCAATCTATTAACAAAATTCCATATTCCCATACCAAAACCAAAATATGTCATCATAACTTGCATAAATGTCATTACCTTCATTCTTGAAATACATTGTCCATCACTCCAATCTATGCTTCATAATCAAATTCGCTTAATCCACCACTTGCAAATACATATTCTGCTACATCTGGAACAAATATCATAAGATTATCAGGATATTTTCTTTCATCCTTAATTGCAAAATATCCTCTTTCTTTTACATCATCATCTTCAAAGTAATAACCCAAAATCATTTCTATTAAATTTTCCATTGATGTTTTTGGCTCGTATTTCCGTTCTCTGATCCATGCAGCCATATAATCGTAATCACACCATTTCTCTTTTGGATATGTACTATAATCTTTTTCTTCCGTCCACTTTCCTGTCCATTGATCTACCATACTTATACCTCTTTGTAATCTTCCAATAGCTCATTTAAGTTACCTTTTCTCCACCGATGAAGTTTTCCATCGCCAGTATAATTTCTAACAACTCCAACTTTATGACCTGCAATTTTCTGATCGTGCTGTATATACTGACGAACAGAATTATGATGATGTCCATCATTATGCACTTCGATGTATTTTCGTTTATTTCTCTTGTTTTGATATGTTCTTATTTTCATTTTAATATCCCTCCAATCGACACCATCTGTTCTCATCAATCTGTTTCCATGCCGTAGGATTTAAGCCATACAAATCCTTTTTTGAACAATTCATCATATCTTTTTTTGGTATTGAACATTTCTTCGTGGTCTAAATTACCTTTATTTTCACCAGACAGCTTATATAGTACACCATAAGCCTAACTCATTCATTACTTGGTAAATTCCCTTTTGCAATGAAGTACCTACATATTTATCTACATCATCTTCAGTAAAGTTATCATTTTCCTCAAAAATATCATTAATTTTTTGGCACAGATTACTCAACTCTGTTTTCTGTTCTTCTGTTAATTTGTTTAGTAATTCTTCCATTTAATCACTCTCCCTTCAACTCAGCATAACCACCATCGAAATTTTGTTTCCAACTTCTGTATATTCCGTTTGTATCTCTAAACTCTAAGTAATATGCCTCTCTCCAATCCCAAGGCTCTTGCCATGCAATTTCTGCAATCTCACAAACAATTCCTTGAACATGAACAACATCACCAGGTTTTAAATCTCTCATACTAATCACTATCCTTTCAAATTAGGACACAAACCAAGACCACCATCAATTTCAGGCAATCTTCTATATGCATCTCTATGAATGCAATCTTCCTTCATACATCTTTGGCAACAGCATTTCTTGTATTCCTCGTAACTCATTTTATAATTAGTCTCTTTGAATCTCTCTTCTGTCATCATAATTACTGCACCTCCAATGCTTTCTGTACTTTCTCATTAAACTCACCAAATAAAGATTTCCATTTCTCAATCATTTCTTTTGTAGGTTCACCAATAAGATTGTATCTTTCTTGCCTATATTCTTCGGGATCTTCACAACATTCTGTTACAAACACAGCAGTCCCAAATTTATCTGCGTCACATCCAAAACCACCAGTTGCAAGTACAATTTGATATTTTGCATCCCTAAATTCTGGTTTGAAAAAATCTGGTTTAATTACTACTAACTTGCCTTCAATATTGTCACTTAATGGGTTACATTCGCTTCTATCAATTATTGTTTTCATTATCGTTTACCTCCTTCGCCCAATCTGGTTCAATTCCTCTTGCTCTCCATTCTATTACAGAAACTTTGTAGCCTTCGTTTTCTGGAAATTTTTCTTTTAATAATTTGTAAACCCGTTTTGCTTCCCAATCGTATGTAAGCTGTCCTTGTTCTGTTGCGAATAAATATTTGCCATCTTTTGACACATTTATTCTTGTATAATCAACCATTTTACTTGCCTCACTTTCTAAATAAACAGTTCTTTCCTTCGAAATTTATGCTACCGCCTCAACGCTGTCATACAACGTTTCGCTTACACCAAAATCAAGTGCAACATCCTTAACAAGTTCATCACCCCACTTATCATTAAAGAATCCCCAACAACTGTCTTTTTCTTCCCAATCATCAGTATCTGCATCATATTCTTCTGTAATAATCCCGTACACTTCGCCAGTAAGATACTGATCATATACCTCAACCTCTCCTTCCATCCACTGATAAGCTGCTTTCTTCCAGTTTCTATCAGTAATTTTTACACAGTTCCCATTTTCATTTTGCAACTTTCCACCAGTTTCCATAATTGTCTTTTTATCTGTGTAAATATATCCGACTTGACCTGAATCCCATCTATCACTAAATCCACCAGTATTCATTGTGATTCCGCTATGGTCATATAAGTACAATGGAAGAAATACTATATTTGCATGTCTTTCAAGCAATTTCCATTTGTCAATCTGCGGAAGTGCTTCAATAATGTCATCAATAAGCCAATTAATTCTTTCGTTATCTTCAATGATTCCAAATTTTGCATCTTTTGAACTTCCGAATGGAAACCAATAATAAGTTCCCCATAATTGCCACATTTTTTCATGCTTATCATATTTTAATTCAAGACCATTAGAAGCCTTCTTTGCCTTTACATAATTGATGATTGATTTCTCTTCTACATTATTACGAACCAAATCATTCAAGAAGTCTTCATTGTCAGAGAACTCATTTTCTTTATAATCACCAAGTGTATAATCTCTATGCCAACACATCATTTTGCCTATATTTCCATCCCAATCGTATCGTGGATTGAGTGGTTCATTGTCCTGTTCAATATGTAGTCTCATCAATTTTCCATTTTCTTTGTAGTATTTATATTCATTACTCATATCAATCAACCTCACTTTCTATGCTATCTGCCTTACTATATCTTCAATGTTTCCATCCATTACAATCACAGCATCCTTATTATCAGGATGCTCATTCATAAAATCTCTTAATCCTTCAAACTGCTTATTGTCTGCATTTTCAATCATCTGCCTTACATCTTTGTTGTGCAGCTTAATCAGATAAACCTTTTCATAACACTGTTTGAATAACAGATTTTTCTTTTCACAATACTGCTTAATCAGATTAATCTGTCTCTGTTCCTCTTCTCTGATTGCTTCAACCCTTGCCTTCTCGTTAGCTTCTGCCTGTTCTTTTCGCTTTCTGTTTCCAATCAGATGATTAAATAATGAGTTTGTTTCACACAGATCCTTAATAACTGCATTGTCAATGTCATATGCATCAGGATTATCTTTGTCAATCCACCATAAGAAATTATCAATCGTCCTATTGAAATTCTCTTCAAAGATACATCTGTTACCAAGATTTCTGTTGTAGATTTCCTCTCCGTTTTGCTCAATCCGTAATGATGTATATACATTTTCATCTGGTTTATTGTTGTAGATAGTCCATTCATATCTATCCTGTCTGCCATATACGGTTAATCCGTATGCATTGTATAGCTGTTTCTCTTCATTCTTTAAATATAAAAGTCTCATTTCGCTTACCTCCTATAACAATTCATTAACATGTTTCTTTAACCATGCATATGCCTTTACCATCGAATCAAACGGTTCAATTCCAATCCACATTAGAACACCACCTCCAACAACTGCTATTGTCTTTAAACAATACTCTTCTTTATTAATTTCCCATTTTCCATCGTATCGCTTTTCTACAACATATTTACCTATTCGTGGTTCAAGCTTCCCCAAACAATTCCGTGTAATCATCTTTCTGTTCTCCTTTCTACGTAATATCTTACTTTTCCATGTTTTTCATCTTCCATCCATTCACCATTTTCAAATATATCTCGTAAACATTTATTAGCTTCGTATTCTGTATTAAAGCAAAAACAATCTTCTTTCTCTGACAAATCTGTGCTTAAATAATCGGGAAGTCCATAATATTTCCGTACAATCGTGTAATATTCTTTGCTCATTCTGTTCTCCTTCCAATAAATAAGACAGACACATTTATTTGCGTCTGCCTTATTATTCTCTGTTTGTTGCACTAAAAAAGCAGATAGCTTTTTAACTATCTGCTCTCCTCGAATATTATAAAACTGCATTTTCTTATCATTTCATAATTACTACATCCTTTATAATTATCACACATCCAATTATAAATCTCTATATCAGACATATTATGAAATTTTAGAATACGTTTTCTACATTCATTCAAAATATATTCTTCCATATTTTTAATCCTCTATTTCTTCGACATCACTTTCATCATAGTGAGTATCTGCGATTGGACGACACCTATCAGATCTTAATTCATCTTCTGCAATTCTAAGTTCCTCTGTTTCATTTTCTGCCTCTACTTCATATTCTTCATATGTTGTAAATGTTACATTATACTTTTTCATAGTCGCTCCTCCATTCTTCAATCCAATCTTCTAAACCGATTGATTTAATTGTTTTCATTTCGTCCTCTGATAACTTGAATTCCCGTTTTATACAATAATCTCTTACTGCTTCAAACTCTTCTTCCATATATTTCTGATCATCTTCAATAGATTCAGATAAATCTTTAATGATCCTATCTAATTCGTTCATACATGTCAACCCTCTTTCTTAGTAAATTACAATTTCTTTGCTTTATAATTCAATCAATTTATCAGCGCACCAATTTTTTGACATCGCTTTATACGCATCTACATAATGTTTAGGACTTCTCCATACACTTTCTATATGACTTCTTCCGTCATATATATTAGGAACGCTTATCCGTCCACGATTTCCATAAGATTTTCCATACTGTTCTGCTTTAATCAATGTATCAGTAGTAATTTCATACAACGTATCATCATTACAACGACAACCAGAACCAAAGTCTCTTGATGGTTCATACTCATAAGTAATATTGAATCCACCAAAATCTCCATTATCCACATATAACCATGAATTATTCGGAGTAATAATATACAACCATGCACTTGTATCTTTGTTATACAAGAAACATCTGAAGCCATGTGGTTTAATTTCTCTTGCGAGTTCCTTATAAAATTCAATTTCATGTTCTTTATTCATACTAATCACCAATCCTTTCTCTCCATTTCTTAATTCTTACAGGATAACCTACATTCTCTCTGTATGTTTTTAACTGTGCTTTTGCATCTGCATAGTCTTCACAATTACATTCAATATCCCATCCATAACCACAATTTCCTTCAATTGCATAACAATCTTTCGTCTTTCTTTTATAAGCCATATCTTATTCCTCCGTTTCTGTTTCGTGCCACTGCAATCCTCTTGCCTTATATAATGGAATCCAATGATTTTCATAAAAATCATAACCAGCTCCATCAATTCCAAAGAAGTAACCAAACTCTTCACTTTCATAAATTCTAAATCCGCACTGTGACATTAACTCAATTCCGTTATCTTCTTCTAACCACCAATCATCACAACTATCTCCAAAGCTCCACATTGTTCCCCACATTGGAAGATAATCATCGTGATTAATTTCAAAATCTCCATTTTCACATCTGATTTCTTCTTCGTTGTCAAGTGAGATAATGTATTCTTCCGTTTCTTCGTCAATATCTGTAATCTCTCCATAGTCTCCGTTATCAAATACATATACTCTGTCATATTTACTTGGCTTTGTAACTTCTGTCCAATCGTCAGGATGATCCTGGAATAACCGTAAAATCATTCCCTGTGGAATTGCATTCATTTCATGCACCCATGCTTCAGTTGCTTCTTTAATTGTTTTAAATCTACTCATAATCGTTTTCTCACTTTCTTGTAATAAAATAAGGCAGCTAGTAGATTATTCTCCTAACTGCCTTTGCGTTTACTATAAATTTGTTGCGTTTCCATCTTCATCATATTCAATCGGTGTAATATGAACTGCATAACCGATTTCTTTTTCTTTGTCATAAATCTCCATTGTACCACCTGCACAAAATTCAAATGAGAACCGCTTGTCATCCGATTCAAGCAATTTAATCAAATGATCCGTGAGTTCGTTTAAGTTCCGTGCATCTTCTTTTGATTTTTCAATACTTGTCATTTTGCTTCACTCCTTTTCATAAATCTCTAACTTATGTAACAAATCAAACATTGCTACATATCTGCCCTGATTCCGTTCTTTGAGTTTATCATTGTCGTTCTGCATTGCATCATCATAATCTTTATTTACTTTTCTAAATTCCTCTGCAATAATTTCAAGAATTTCATCCTTTGTCTTGCTGCATTTATATTTTGCCATTTCTCTTCACTCCTTCCTAAGAAATCTTAGTTTCATTAGAATCCCAATCTCACTATTTCATCACAATAACTTTCAATGTCATCTGGTTTCTCTTGAATAGCACCAATACTATTTAATCCGGTTACTACATTGATTAACTTCTCATATGCGTCAGCTCCATTTGAAGTTAAATCTCCTTTCTCATCAAAGGGAATGTCTGCACCAAGTTCTTTTAAAATCTCTTCTAATCCCATTTTTATTTCTCCTTTACTTTATCTAACCAGTTTTTCGATACACACAATACATCATCCGGATTATCCTCGTTGTCAAACTTAACATAACAACTATCATCGGAAGCCCAATCATCATCTACATATATTCCATATCTTTTTAATCCTCTATGAAATACTCTGTCGTCTTTATTAAATTTCATTTTATTCCTCCAATCTTCTAAAGAAATGCGAATTTAATCTGCTTCACTATAATATTTTAATTTCCCATCACAGCTACATGTAGTACTTTGAATTGCAGGTAATTTACAATAAGGAAATTCTTCTGTAAAATGTTTACACTTTTTACATGGATTTGCTTCTTTTATTTCTGATTGTTGCCTATCCAAATTCCATCCATATACATCATGTTTTTCATTCCACATAATATTCCTCCCTTCACAAGAAACACGCATTTATTATGCTTCTTCAAACTCATCTTTTGGATCAACAAACTCTATCTTCTGAACCCAGATTGTACATTTGTATTCCTCTTTTAGATGTTTGTACGCAAGTTTTGCACTCTCTTTATTATCCACAGTGCGAAGATGCTCTAAACTTCCATCTGTGTTATAACAACCTAATCTGTACTTCATGATTCTATCCTCCTTTTTATGAAATATCCATTTACTCTTTACTCTAAATCCAAATCATCTTCATCACAAACAGATCCGCACTGTCCATCTGATGTAAGAATTAAGGCTCTATAATCATTTCCTCTAAATGATGCTATGCCTTTACCTTCTTCAATATATCCAATGTATTCTCCATACATATCACCTGATGGTTGAAATACAATTTTCATATCTTCATCATAGTCATCCAACATTCTTTTTAATTCACCAACTGTCATATTTAATCACTCACTTTCATTTTCAAACTCGTCAATAAACTTTTGTGTAAACCTACCTACTTTGTAAGTTCCATAGTTTACCTTTACCTCATCCGTAATTTCCAGATATCCGTTCTCAACCATTGCATCAATCAGATCAGGACAATCTGTGCTTAAAAATGATTCTCCCTCATCAAGTGAATACTGTGGAATATTGATTGTTACATCTCCATACAATTCGCCTTTTTCATCACCACTTGCAACAAACGCAAGAACTGCTTTTCTATGGAACATATCTGCGTATGTATCTACTACAAAAGATACTTCGCAATCATTTACTTTTATTGTTTTCATTTTCATCACTCCTTACTATTTGCGCCATCTGCAAATCCATCATCGTAACCCTTGTTATACATAGGGTTCTCAAATTTCGTGTTTGCAATAGGACTATCTTCTTCAATACCAAAGAAAGATTTCTCTTCCTCTGACATTTCACAGATTTCGTCAAAATATTCAAATGCATTTTCTCTGTCGTCAGAGATTAAACCATCCTTGAAGAGTGTTGCTAACTCTTCTAATCTACAACGTGGGATAAAATCTGCATTTACCTTTTCCATAAAGCAATCATAAGCTGATTGAAGATATAATATCTTCTTAAGATTATTCTCGAAATAAGTAAAATACATTCCATGCGCCCACTGCTGACCTTCTGGCTGTGTTGGATCATAACCACTTACAACTGCATACTGTGTATCACTTTCGCTTTGCAGTAATGCATAGTCTCCATTCCGTAATAACTCTATCCATTTCATTCTTATTACCTCCTACTACTAATTTTTGACAATAACTCTCTGCCACCCTTTAGCGAATGCCTTTTACATTCACCAAGCCATAGCATTCTGTTTAACGACTCTGGAAGACTTATTACATCTCCCTTTTCATTCTCATATATGTAATGAGAACCTGATTTCCGTTTGATATGGTATCCGTTCATCTCCATTACTGGATTGACGACACGGATATCACTATGCCATCTTTTGCTCATTTGTTTTCTCTCCTTTTATTTATTTGACCGTATAGCCGTTATCTCAGCTATTATGCATTATTTATGCATATACCATAACTATGCATCTGCTCTGCATATAGTTATTCTCTTAAATTGCCTTCTTTCTTGTTACTTTTTTCTTTGTTGCTGTAAATGGGCTTTCCATTTCGTAACGTACAATTTCTGACAGATAATCAAAAATCTGTGCCTGTGTTTTATCCATTATATTTTCAACGAAATATTCAGTTCCCTTACAATGCTTAATTAAGGCTTTCTCCATTTCATCTGTTCTGCCTTCGCAGTAAGCATATAATGCTTTTAGAGCACGAATAATTTTTGCGGTATATGCTTTCCCGTTGTAACTATCTGCATATCCATTCCAACCAAGCTTTCCAAGCAGAGTAAGCATTGAATCAAGAAGTTCAGGATTTGTCTTTGACAACTTTACTCCATCAGAAATAGATGTAAGCGTTCCTACTGTGTTTTCATTATCATCATCTCCTTTTACTGCAACATTATTTTTGTGACAAATTTCCTGTAATTTCACATAATCTCCCTTACCGCCTGCAATAGCAGCCTTGTAAATATCCATAGGTTGCATTTTCGCTCTATCCTGTGACTGGTTAATAAACAAATCAATCGCTTCCTCAAGAGAACATTCCATAATTTCAACAACTACAGAATCCATTTTCGCTTTGAAAGCTCCATAAATTCTGTGCTGACCATCAATAACCCATAATCTTCCTTTGTAAAATAATACCTTCGGAACATCCCATTTGTACTTGTTATATGCATTACCAATTGTATATGCTCTTGTAAGTTTTAATCTTCTCTGCCATTCAGGAATATGGATATACATTGGATCTACTACAAGCTGAAGCTTATCTCCAACCATACTGTTTCGTTTTGCGTCCTTAATCATCCGTGAAATATAATCAGTTTCCATTTTGCCGGTAAATCCTTCTGCGTTCCGTGCTTCCTGCATTTCCATTTCTGCTTCTTTTGCTGTTAAATAAACTCTCTTACACATAATTGTGCCTCCTTGATTAATAATTTTTGGTATAAAAATAACGGCTTGCCTTTTGACAAACCGTTTAGTAACTAAATTAAAGGCTCATTCAACCCTAACTCTTTTCGGATTTCCGTTGTCCAATAACGGATATCCTCAAGCTCTTCTCCATTTGCAATGTCTTCATCAAGATTTGATAGAAGGGTTTTTATTGTATTATTTGCTTTTCCCTTCTCTTTGCTTGACTGAAACTCGCATAAATAATTATACGCATTCTCAGCTATCTCGATTGGTGCGAAACCGCCTTTCCAATTCATATTTGCATAATCAGCTATGCGGTAAAATTCTCTGTAATCTAACATATTCTACACCTCCTCATTAACTAGAACATATTCTAAGTAATCATTTTCGCTTGCAAAGAGCTGATATTTTCCCTTTACAAGTCCCATGTACCCATCTGGTACTAGATAGCCTTTAATCATTGTTTGCCTCCTTATAACAATGCGGATAAGATTTCCGCAAAGCTCTTGTGTGGTTTAGTTTTGTTCCTCTGTTTTCTCTTTGCATAAAGCTCTTCTGCATAGCGCATATTCTCATATGCGATCTCTGCCTCTGGTCTTGTGTCTATGATCTCTGCTCCGTTATAAGCACGAAATATGATTGCCTTTTGCATTTTACAGTTCCTCCTCTCTTGCGGTGCGCAAAATCCGTGTTACCTCATTTTCTGTTGTTGCATTTTTGATTTTATTAATTACGTTTTCGCTATAGCAAAGCTGCTTAGCAATGCGAATAGCGTTATACTTTATTGTGCCCATTTTGTTATTCTCCCTTCTGTACATAATCGAACCTTTCGATTACATCGTCTGTGTAGTTGGTTTTTGGGTTGTAAATCAGATACGTTACTATTGTGTCTCCCTTTGTACAGTCAACACTTTCGTATGAGATATAACTTCCATCCTCAAGACTCCCGTTTTTCTCATCGTCTGTGACTGTTCCCACACATTTCTCTATGATTAATTTACCTTGTCTATTGGCAAGAATATCTTCTGTAAGTTCAGAAGAGTCATAGACTTGGCAGATATTATCCTGTGTTTCTGTTTCGCTTGGGATTACATTGATTGTTGGCTCAAAATCGTAACTATCGGTTGATGTGTTGATAGTTAGTTTGTTTTTGCTTATGTAATAATCAATTGACTGAATATCATTGACTGCTAAGTATTGTTTTGCGTTTGGTTTTTGCTCAACTATTTTCTGTGTAGACATTGTTTTGCCTATTAAAAAAGCACTCATTACGAGTGCTGATGTTGTGAGTACATATAATATTTTCGCTTTCATTTTTCTGTTACCTCCTTAATTTTGGGCATAAAAATAGCACCTACTTTTCAGCAGATGCTAGTGTGTGATGAATTCCATTTTCGTCTACACCTATGAGATATTTTAAATCTCTTTCAAGTGCATTAAATAAAGACTTTGCTTTTTTAAGAGATTTAAAAGGGATTTCTCTTGAATAATTTCCACTTCTTGTTTTGTACCATACAATATATTTTTGCATATTATTTTCCTCCATTAAAATAGCACCCTTTGCGGTTTGCCGTTGGGTGCTTGATTGGTGTGTCGGTTATTTAGTTGGATTTACTTGCTCTTACATCCGCGAGTTGCTTTTGCAGAGCATCAATTTTCGCTTGGATTTCTCTTTCCTTTTGATCTGATTCGTCCACCCATTCCATAATATCTCCTGGTTGAACCTTTAGAAATGCACAAACTTTATCTATTATTTCCGTATTCATAGTTTTATTTTGCGAAAATTTTGTTGGCGTGTTTACAGAAATACCTGCTTCGCATAAGTCTTTCCATTGCATTTTACGTTCTTTCAATATATTCGCTAATTTATAATAAACTATCAATTTACTTCACCTCCATTTTTATACACCTCCATTCTATCACAAAATCTTGTGATTAGCAATACACTCTTCTAAAATCATGCATAGGATTTTTTGTACATTCGTAGTCTGTGATTTGACCACAGAATTTACCTAAACGTACTCCACCAGATCCGCATTTCCGTTTACGATCATGTGACATCATTTGTTTATAATTCAAGCGTTTTGAATCATTTTTGAATTGCTGCATATAGTTATACATTGCCTTTGTATATTCATTACGCATTTCAGTTTTGAGAAATTTCTTTCTACCTGGAATATGAATAAGCACAGTAATTTTGCCTTTTCTCATTCTAAAATCAGAGCAGAAAATCTCTACTCCGTTTTCACTTCGTAGAATGATTGTATCAATCGGAAATTGTTTTCCATGATATAGCTCGTTTCCGTGTGTTCGTCTGATTCGCATTTTCATTTTGCATTCACTCTCCTTTATATAAAATGCATACTATTAAAAGGCAGAACCGAAATTCTGCCTTTCGTACTATACATTTTTGGTTGCATTATGCAAAGTAATGCTTTATTACAATGTTGCTGATAGTGCTTGCAAGACCGCTGTAATTATATTCCATTTCACCTGTTTTGCGATTCTTAGTTGCCTTTACAAGCGTATTAATCTGACGTTTCTTAAATGATACAGTTCCTTTTTCATCGTCAACATCAAACTTGTTAGAAAATCCCTTGATGTAGCAATCATTTAAGAGCTTCTTATCTTCTGCTGTCAGTTTTACCCTTGTTTTGCTTGTGTATGGAGTTTCAAAAGGCAAACTGAAGGTTGTCTTGATGATTGTTTCAAGTTCTTGTGAAGCCTTCTTATAAGCATCTTTGACCTCTTTGCTCATAACAAGATTACCGTCATCTCCTGCTTTTGAGTTGATATGAATTGCCTGTAATGCCTCATAAAGTGCAGGCGATTCAAAAGCAGGAATAATCGCATACTTTACAAGCTTAGAGTTATCCCATGAACCAAGTACACGAAGTACAGTTCTTACAACATCGGCAGAGTTGCCAAAGTGGTCAGCATTTTTCTGTGACATAGCAGAAACAACTTTATTGTATACTTCTAATGTGTCCGTCTGTGTCTCCACAAACTTAGTCCGTGATTCATTTGCAGAATCTAACTGTACCTGGAAAGCCTGTACTTCTTCTACTGAATAATTGCTATTCTCATTAGCAATCTTCTTCTCAAGTTTAGCTATTGTATCATCAAGCAACTGAATATTCATGTTGCAAGACTCGTGCTGTACTGCTGTCATAAGTTCAGATTTAGACTCTTCTGTGATGTTTTTTGCATAAAAGTTAATCTGTAAGTTTTTCATAGTATCTCCTATTCTCCTATTTAACGCATAGGTGCTATCATAGTTTTATTGTATTTATTGTCATAGTGTTATGCACACTATAAAAGAGCAGACTGGTAGTGCTAATCTGCTCTTCTAACTATGTATAACTTTAATATACAGAATACAGAGGTACAACGGTCATGTGAGTTGGAATTACCCAACATCAAGAATAGTAGGTGTTACCCTACTATCTGCCACTTTGTACTTGTATCTGTCTCTTATGTATTTCTTCTTATAAGTAAGTTTTGAATTGAACCTTATAAGAGTACGCTTTTATTTGTTAGCGTAAGTTATTTATTTACGTGTCGGTTGCTTGTTCTATCGTTGACCACTCCTAGAAAATAATCTAAGAACGTGAACCCTATACCACCAAAGGGAACTACCCTATTCCTACAAAAATATTGTAGGTTCATCCGCAAAGTAATAAGCTGACGGACTAGGTTTTTTCTAGGTAAAACCATATAACCATTTTATATTCGTCCTTTTGGGACTGCTTTGTATAAGGGAAACGTTTTGATTAAAACCCTTAGCAACCCTACACACTTCTAGTCTTTTGTATCACACTCTAGGAATGTGACGCAGTACCTATACATGAATAGAACTGTTTATATTTTTATTGTGGATTTAACTCACGAATTGTGATAGAATAGACTTGTTGAGGGACTATCTATACAATTTGTGTAAGTTAGTCGGTTATGTATTCAAGATATTCTTGTTCAGTTGAAAAGAGTATATAACTCTTTTCTTCTGATACATAACCCATGTATCCACTAGGTACATAGTACCCTTTTGGATTATTCATCTTTCAGTGAATGACACCTTCTTTCTTATTGGTGCTTGTTAATTTGTTACTTGGATTGTATCACACGTTTGTGTGATTGTCAACAAAAACTTTTGATTACAACTATGTGAGTTTGCAGTGCCTTAACACTTTGTTGTTTTTCTTTGTTTTGTTGAGATTATCTTATCACAAGAATTTGTGATTGTCAAGAACTTTTTCTAGTTAGTTATTTTTTGTGGTTCGTTCTTAACTTGTCTATACCTTATCATATGTTTGTATGATTGTCAACATGTTTTTATGATTTTGTTATAAATTATTTGATATAGTTAAAAGCTATAATTAACGATATATTTATAGGTCAAAACTATATGTCATAACAATATCAATACTATCTAACATAGTTTTTATTACTATATATAATGGTTTTTATAGTTCTAAAAACAATGCTTAATATATATCTATTAATCATTCTTTTTGCCTAACCAGGGGTAGTTAAAACTAACTAATAGGGCTGGAAATGCAGCAAGCCCTATAGCTGATTCATTCACAGACTTTCTTTAAAATTTTACCTTGTCGATATCTTAAAAACCCAATAAAACCAAGCAAAATTCTATTTTTATTCAAATTAACACGTTATCGCATACCATATCGTCAACTCCCTTATAAATCAGGCATTATTTCAATTTATCACCCCATTTTTTCAATCTTCTAAATTTCAAAAAATCTAATCCGAAATTAAAATTCCCATAAAATTCAACACTTTTCACGATATCGTTTTTCAATAAAAAATCCATTCAAAAAAGAGAATAAATAAATGTAACAAAGTTTATTTTCATTTAAGGAGGATTTTAATGATAAAACATTTAGACACATCTACATTAATTAAATACACATCAGGAAATAATAAAGGACACTTCAATTGGAAAGAAAATATTGGGAAAGAATTACCGTTCCAATATGATGATCTAACTGGAATAATCAAAATAATTGACTACAAATCCATCAATCGCAACAACCTTGTGACAATTAAATATCAAGATAATGTCATAACTACATCTACTTCCAATCTTTTACAATTAAAAATTCCAAGTTTCCTAAATAAAAATAAGAATACTAGACAATATCTATATAAAATTGGAGACATTATAGCCAAAGACTTTCAGGAATCAAAGATTATAGAACAAACCAGAATATCTGTTAAAGCAACTAAAAACTATGAAACAACAAGGGGATATAAACTCAAATGCTTATGTTGTGGATATAATTATCAAACTCGTGAAGATAGAATTTCTTCATGTCCTGTCTGTGGAATTCGCAGCTCATGGACAGAAAGATTTATATTTTCAATATTTATACAAGCAAAAATTGAATTTGAGGTTCAAAAAGAATTTCAATGGTTACAAAATAGATGGTATGACGTTTATCTACCAAAATATAACGCTATTGTTGAAATAAATGGTATACAACATTATGAGCCAATTAAAAATCCAAATAGAGAACAGAAAACTGCTGAACAACAATACGTAGAATGTATCGAATCAGATAAATTAAAACGCAATACAGCTATAAAAAATGGATTAGCGTATTATGTCATAGATGCAAGAGAGCAAAACAATTTATATAATATAGCAAAATCAGTATTAACTTTTATAGATTTTTCAAATATATCAGCATTCGAATGTGGAAAATTTGCCACAAATAACGTAGTTAAAAAATATTGTAATTTATGGAATAAAGGATATTCTGTATATGAGATTTCTCAAAAATTAAATTGTTCTATCGGAACAGTCCAAAGAAGACTTAGAGAAGGAACTCGGTACAATTTATGCAATTATAGCAAAGAACGAAATATGAAAAGTCGTAAGATAATCAATCCAAATAAGAAATAAATTATAATTGATGACAGGTGGAAGCATCTGTCATTTTTTATTAAAATTATATTTTTATCTTCTCTCATCCCTATACATAGGGGTACTCAAAAACTACACACAAAATCACTCCAATAAGAGAATAACTATATAACCAATACAAAAAATAATTATTCAACTTAAAGGAGAACTCAAATGAATACACAAACAGCATTACAAGTAACAAATTTTAATTTCTATGGAGACGATCTCATTGCACTTAAAGATAATGCAACTGGCGAAATCTATACTGCAATCACACACATTCTTAGAGGGATAGGATTTAATTCCAAACAAGTAGAGCATCAACAGAATAAAATTTTAAAAGATGAACTACTCAAAAGTCACACCCTAAAATTTTCGGGAGTGGATTTGAATATGCCAAGCGTAAATGAGATATGGTGTATTTCACAAAGAAAATTACCTATTGCATTAGCAAAAATTAATATCACACCAAAGATGAAACAAACTCAGCCAGAATTATCAGAAAAGCTTATTACATATCAAGATAAATGTGCAGATGTACTAGCTTCAGTATTTATAGATCATAAAACTATATCAGATATAAATATGCAACCTATAACAGAAACATTAAACACAATAACTAATACACTCACTATTCTCACACAGACAATGACATCAATGCAGCAAGAAATAAACTCACTTAAAGAACCACAACAAATATCTAAGAAGAAATGGTCATACTGGTCAACTAAGATGTACCCAAAATATCAGCTCTTAACAGATTATTTTCATATCACACATAAAGAATTATATAAAAATCTATACAGAGAATTACAGAATATATATCCTGATATAGATCTTAATCAAGAAATAGATGACTACTGTTACGAGAATAACCTTGAATCTGCTTACACGCTGGATGTAATAGAACATAATCTCACGCTACGTAAATTATTTGAATCTGTAGTAGATAATCTGCTTAATAAATACAATTTGACAGATACATGCAACATTAATACAAGAATCTCAACTATTTTTGATACTCCCTAGCTTTTAGGGAGTATTTTTTATGCCAAAATATACACCCACGCTCTCTAACGCTCATATTAGCCCAAATAAGCTATTCTAATTCTTAGTCAACAATCTCTCCACGTACTTTCTTTTACATACCTTAAAAAGCAAAATACAAGGTCATATATTTTTTAACTCCAAAAGCCCAAACTATACAATATAGCTAAATATATCATCAATAATGTAACGTATTTTATACAAAATGTATAATATCCATTCTCATAATACCCTCTATAAGCTGAAAATCTACTGTCCTGACAGTGTGTAGAAAATTCTAACCTACTACCCTTACACTTTATTGGCTAAACAATATATTTTTCAAATCTACTATTCCAATAAGGAAAAAATAGCAATGTATGTAATATGTGCGTATATGCGTATATGCGTCAGCATAGATATAGTCCCTTGATAGGGACGGTCTTTTCGCAGCGTTAGCAAGAAAAGAATATCTTTAGGGTAGACAACTGATAACAAGCCAATATCAAAAGAGAGAATAATATATTAAAGGAGGAATTACATGATACAAGAAAATGAAATACCAAAATATCTCAAGCAGAAAGAAAGTAATATCTCAAAGAGTAATCGTAAATCAAAGCACAAACATCATTATGAAGAATGTCTGATTCAATACAGATCCACATTTATAGGAAAAACTTGTCTTAATACAGGTTTATATACCTACTGTACTATTTGTGGAAAAATAAATGAGCGATTCAAGGAAAATAAATCTATTGTAAAAGATTATATCAGAACAGTAGATACTCCAATAGGTAAATGCTACTCTCATATTCCTGACGAGGAATTATATGAAAAGTACCATGATAAATTACCAATATTCTTTGTAGAGGATATTCACAAAGAGAAGTATGTTGATTTGCAGCAAAATAATAATTAAAAGAGAGAATAAAGCTATAGGTACATCATATATGTACCCAAATGAAACTATCAATCCCAAACACCATGTACCTAAATCAACCAATAACAATCAAACAAAAAATTATGGAGCTTGTATGAAGCATAGCGAAATACAAGCGTAATATTCTTCTCTTGATAATATGAGTCTATATAGATATAGACTGCACAAAATTGATAGCTGGGATGTACCCAAATGAAGTAAATTTTCACTTTTAGGTACATGCTGTATGTACCTAAATGAATTTTTAATAATTTCATGCAAGTGCAATTTTTAATGTTTTGTGAATTCAAATGGAGAATATACTATTGAATCACTTATCACATTCTCATCTCACAAATTGTAACTGTAAATTATGTTTTAAAAGAAAGGAAAAAAAATGAAAGAATTAAAAATCAACCCACGTTTTGAGAAATTCTCACCAAAGAAGAAACAAGATGAAATTGATGAACTTAGGAAAAGTTTAAAAGAGAAAGGATATATAGGAGCACCTATTCTTACATGGCATGGATATATAATAGATGGTCATAATCGTTACTATATGTGCAAGGAATTGGGAGTAGAAATTGATGATGACAATATTGAAGAAATTGATTTAGGTGATGATGCAGAAGAAATTGATGCTATGGATTGGATGCATACTCATCAATTATCTTCTAAAAATTTAACAGCTGGTGAAAAACTTGCTATGACAATGGAACTTCAAAAAGAAATAGCTTTAGAAAATGAAAAAAAACGCAAAGAAACGGAAGGTAGACCTCGTAAAGAAAACTGCACTCCAATTGGAGTGCAGAATACTGACGACAATAGGTCTCGTAGTAACACTTGGACAGATTCTCAAACAGCTAAAAAAGCAGGTGTTGGTGTAGGAACCGTTGCTAGATACAATCGAGTAATGAATTCGGATGATGAAAACTTAAAAGAAAAAGTTAAATCTGGTGAAGTTACTGTTAATAAGGCATATGAAGAAGTTAGAAAAAAAGAAACTCGTATATGCAAGATTTGTGGAAAAGAAAAAAAGATTATTGACTTCTTTGGGAATGACACTATTTGTAAAGAATGTACTCGCAAAGAGGCTGAGAAAAATGAAAATTCTTTACATATGATGTCTTCTAAACCAACAGTGGAGAATATGAAAATATATGAAGATGTTACAACTTCAAGAGATGCAAAAGATTATATTGATCAAGATTCTGAATTAATTTGGTTACAAAGAATGTGTGAAGATTTTATTGGACAGGTAAATGATAGATTCTTTAATTTACTTTGTGCAATAGAAAAAATGGATAGTGAACATATTCAAAAAGCGAATAATATCTTTGAAGAATTTGTATCAGAAGTATTTGATACTCAAGAAAAATTTAATAACAAGAAGGAGAATTAAAATTATGAGTAATGAAAAGAAAAACACAAATGCACACAATGACACAGAGAAATTTACTAGAATGGAGAGATTAAGATCTGATCAACTACATGCAGATCTACCATTTCAGAAAGTGTTTAATAATGAAATTGTAGACTTAATTGATTATACATTTGATGAAAACGCTTTACAGGCACTTGATGCAAGTTTTCGAGATGGAAGGTATAACGTTTTTGACGGAAAACATCGTTTAAGCGGTATTCGTAGATACGAAGCAAGAACTGGTAAAAAAATTGATATACCTGTTCTTGTAAGATATGGATTAACGCAAGAAGAAGAATGTGAATTATTTGAAAAATTAGCAAAACAGCGAAGAAGAATTAAACCTATGGAATTACTTGAATCTGCATATTCAAGAGGTAATAAATTTACGGTTGATTTTGTTGATACTATTAGAAAAGTTGGATTTTTGTTTGATTTTACAGATTCATCAAGAAATGGTTATATTCATTTAACAAGAAGTCCTATTAAAATTTATAAAGAATTAGGAGTAGACGATTTTGAGAAATTTTTGACACTATTTTACAAAACTTGGAATGGTGATAAAAAATTTATCAAAGAAGATTTTCTTAATGGATTTTATGAGTTTTATACATACTATAAAGATGAAATTGATGAAGATTTATTTGTAAAAAGAGTATCTCTTTTATCTGATTTCTCTGTTAATTCAAGAGGTGAGAAGAAAATTAAGGATATTGCAAATTTAATTTTTAATAAATATAACCGAAATAAAAAGAAATATCAAAATAATTTATTAGAAGAAAAGAAATACTTTTTCATGATTTAGCGAGGTGATACGTCTTGCCAAACTATGTAAAAATACCACGAGAAATCATTTATGATAAAGATCTTTCGTCTAAACGTGTAATAATCTTCTCATATCTTTGTGCAAGGCGTTCACTTGATGACACAGTGGCATTTTCTACAACAGAACTTTGCCACTGGTCTAAATTAAAACCTAACTACAGAGATGGAAAGATAAATCAAAAATATTATGAAGTTCTATTACTTCTCTCTCATTATGGATACTTTGAATCACGTCCAGATTTTGAGAAATGTCTAAAAGAAAAGACCAATTCGGTCAAATACCAACAAGTAAAACTTAATATAGAAAAATTCGATGTACCTGACAAGTTTGGAATTATTTATTTTGATGAGTTAAATGCAATATTAAATTTCAAAGAAGAATTGAAAGATAAAGAGATTGATACTGCAAGAATATCATCAGCTTATATCTTACTTGTACTCTCTTATATTCGTGTTAATTTGAATCGAATGGATGGTAAACCACTATGTTGTTATAGATATTTTAAGACTATTTCAGAAGATATTGGACTTTCTGAAAGATATATCAGTCGCATAGTTAATATTTTAGAAGCACTCAAAATTGTAAAATGTCAGCCTATGAAGAGAGAAATATATATTAAGGATGGCAAAGAAAAATATGCTACTACTCCAAAGGTGTTTGCTGATTACAGACATTTTATTCATGATGAACATGGACAAAGGATTGATAAAGAATATAGCCCTGACAAAGAAATAAAAAAACAGATAGAGCTTTTGGAGAATAATAAAATATAGGAACTATAAACGCAGCACTCAAAGGAGCTGATTACAATGAACAAATTATTTTTAAACAGTAAAGGAGAATTATTAAATGAACAGAACTGTAACTATCGAGTCAAAGAACCATAAATATGCAAATACATATGGGGGAAATATTTGTATATCAGATTTTTGCACTGATTATGAAGGCAGTAGAAATATTGCAGAACGTATTGAATCTGCATGGCGATTTGATAGGTCATGTGTAAGAAACAGAGTTGTATTAGATGATTATAAGGAGAGACAAAAATAATGGCAGATATAAATATAAGTGTATCAATTGAGGAGCAGGAAATTTGTATTAATGCAATGCGTGATGAGAAATTTGCAACAATATATACTTCCGATTCTACATATATTACGAAATTGGACAAGTTATGTAAGGAAAGCCCTGATATGTACTCTCTTATCGAAGATACAGGTAGAGGTAAAAAATATTTATTAAAGGATAAAACGCTTATCAGCTTTAGGGCAAAGAAAACAACAAGAGTTATGACAGATGAACAAAAGAAAGCTTCTGCTGAAAGACTTCGCAAGGCTCGTGAAAATAAAAGTGTCTGAGATACCCTTTCTAGTCAGAAATTTACTATTCTGACAGTACACAGAAAATTCTCCCCTTATTCATGGAGAAATACTCGTCTAAGAATTACATTTTTCAAATTACAATAAACAACAATAAATAGAAAGAAGGATTACATTATGCTGAGAAATTATTATCAAGGAACAATGATAACTGTCGAGTTACCAAAGAATCAATATAAAGGTTATATGGTTGATTGCGTATACAGATATGTTAAGGATATGAACAAGTATGCACTGAGCATGTGGCTTCGTAATACTGAAGTTGATGACAGAATACAGATTTGCTCACAAGAAATTAATACTCAATACATTACAAGCACAAGAGAGACAATAAAGAAGGATGTGTGTGCAATCGTTGAACAAGCTGCCAATAGTTCATACTTTGACAAGTCGATTGAGATTTATGAGTATACACAGAAATGTTTTGAGCGTGGCAATGCCGAATTTGAGAATGAGGAGAACAGATCATGAGCTGTCCATATTGTAGAGGAATAGGTGAACATGATTACAGATGTCCTCTTTGGCAGCCAAGTAAAAAGGCAAGAGTTAAGTGTGGTTATTGTGATGAGTATATTCTTGAAGGTGACGATTACGTTGAGATTAATGGATGGACTTATCACAAAGACTGCTTAACTGTTAATAGGTTGCTTGATTTAATGGGAGTTATTACAAAGGAGATGTCATATGAGTTGGATTAAGAAAAAGATAAAATGGATTATTTATAAACTTGATGGACTTGTACCTAAGATACATGACTTGCCTGACGTTGTGTATATTAAGTGGATGGGCGAGGAATTCATTATTAAGAAGTAAATAGAAATTTCATTTGGAGAATATATAAGTGTAAATAAAAAAGGAGGATTCAAAGTGTATTGTTTTCAAAAGAAAGATGGAACAGTAAAGAAATATTACAAAGAAGCCATCGACTACATTCTGACTGCAACAGTTCAAAAACATGAAATAATGGTTGGAAGATCTGATGAAGTTGGAAAAATATATGAATGCTATACAACTAAAAGGAAAAGATTTTTAGAACCAAAACGAAACGCAATTCAATCTAAAATCATTGACATATGTGCTGAATTTGGTTGTTATACAAATCCGTGGTATAGCGGTTATCAAGAAATTTCAATTGAATTGCATGGAGATAATGTGGAATTTATGCTAAATGAACTTAGAAAATATTAATAATAAACAAAAGGAGGATTTATGGCTGGTGCAGTTGAAAAAGAAACCAATTTTTATCTATATAAGATTATAGATAAAGACAAATTAGTGTATATTGGCAAGTCAACTAATATTGATAATAGAATTGAAGTTCATAGCGTTATAAATAATTATTTTGATAAAAATATGTATTTTACATGTAGAGGAGAAAGTATATCAAATTTAGTTATTTATATTGCCAATGTTCCTGACGAATATCTTTTGTCAATATATGAAATAACATTAATTTCAAAATATAAACCACTATATAATAACAGTGACAAGTATAATACAAAACATCTATTAAAGTTACCACAAATAAATTGGTTTCCATATGTATCAAAAGGAAATTGTGAAGCAATTTATAGCATGAAAACAGGTAAGATTATTGATTCTTGCTTAATAGATACACCACTGAAAAGATGGAATATTTTAAAAAGAGTTACATATGGAGGAAACAAATGTTAGATACACAGATTAATATGTATTCAGTTGATACTGGTCATTTTTATAGTAATTCAGAAAAATACTTACATGAAATGAATTGCAAATACAGGCAAGAAAGAAACTACCTTAATAACAAACTTTCTGAAATGGAAAAAGATTTTAAAAAGATAGGTTTAACAAAGAAAGATTTTTCTAAATGGAAACAATGTTCAATAGATGACTATTACAATGAAGACAATGATGATATAAAGGAATATTTGAAATGGTGTTTACTGATTCAACACAAGAGAAAAAAAGCAAATCAGTCAAAACAAAAACTTCTTACTATTCTATCAAATAAAATGACTCAAAAAGAAGCTATGTCTCAAAAACTTGATGAATATAAATCTAATAATACTCCTTATAATAAAAAAATTGAATTAAGAGAATTAAGATCGGATGAACTTAGAGATACAAATGTTATTTCTGTATTTGAATCAACTCTTACAAGAGTTATTGGAATTCAAAAAGATGAATTAACTACTGATTTGTTGGTTGTTCAAGTTTATTATTTTGATGTATTTAAGGATTTATCATTCTTTGGATTCATGTTTAATGGAGAAAAATATAGATATTTTACTTCATCAGCAGGTCAGATTCGTAAGAAAAAAGCAGTATTTATTAAAGAGTCTACTTGGAATAGAGTTGAAAAAACTATCATGTGCGGTCTTACAATAGATAAAATCAATTCAAAAGGTGGAAATAACGTTAATAAGCATCTCGCTTATATGGCATTAGCAAATTCAGCAACAGATCAGTGGATTGATTTTGATATAGACAGATGTATTGTAATTGACGACTTTGAAACCAATGTTCCAGGTGAATTTGATCTGATTGATGAGACAGATTATTCAATCACTAGAACTAATGGTGTTGTACCTATCACTCATACAGACGGGGCGGGAATGATGCTACCAAGTGTAATGACTAAAAATACAATGTTTCGTGCGCCTTGGGTAAAGGGATTGTTAGGGGTTTTCGATTTTAAGAAATTTATTGATATTAACAACTACTCTCCTATCATTACAGATATTTATGGACAAGATCATGATGTGATTGAAGAAGATATACGAATAATTTTTACGAAGAGTCAGTTTAAAATGTATAAATTCTACGATTCATGGGATGAATATAAGACATATTTTAAGCAATATCATTGTCAAGCAGGTCGTTGTAATACAGAGGAAACCAGAATAAAAAATGCAAAAATTAATTATCAGATGTTGCAAACATTAACTGATATAACAGATGAAGAAATTGATTTATTAGCTAAAAAATCTATTGATAAGATTACAAATATTTGCACTTCTAAAGAGACAATGATGGATGTTTTAGGTATAACTCCATATAATACTAATCTCACAGCTCTTCAACAAGCAATTAAACTATATCCACCTTTATTAAATGATTCATATGTTAAAGACACAATTCGTGAAATCAAGAATAGTCTCTTAAAAAAATACAGAAGCGGAAAGCTTGATGTAAATGGTAAGTATACATTTTTATTACCTGACTATTATGCAGCATGTGAATATTGGTTTGGACACATAGATGTTCCAAAGGGATTATTGGCTGATAAAGAGGTATTTTGTTGGTTATTTAAACAATATGATAAACTTGACTGTCTTAGAAGTCCTCATTTATACAAAGAACATGCAATTAGATTTAATATAGCGAATAAAGCATATGGAGAACGTGTAGATAAAATCAGAGAATGGTTTACTACTAATGCTGTTTATACAAGTACATATGACCTAATTAGTAAGATTCTCCAATTTGATGTGGATGGAGACAAGAGCTTAGTTGTTGCTGATCCTGATTTTATTAGAATTGCTGAACGCAACATGAACGGTATTGTACCACTCTATTACAATATGAGAAAGGCTGAACCTCGTTTATTAAATAGTAAATCTATTTATGAAGGATTGAATGTAGCTTTTACGGGTGGAAACATTGGCGTATATAGTAATAATATCTCAAAAATCTGGAATAACGATGTATTTATTAATGGAACTGAAGAAGAAAAGCAACACGCCACCGATTGTGTAAAAAGATTATGCTGTCAGAATAATTTCGTTATCGACTTCGCCAAGACCTTATACAAGCCAGAATTTCCAGAGAAGATTGGAGAAGAAATTAAGGAGTTCACAAATGAAAAACTACCTGCTTTCTTTGAATATGCTAAAGATAAAGATAAATCTCAAGTATGTAAAAGAAACGAGAGTTTTGTAAATAAGCTATATTCTCGTATTCCAAATAAAGCAATTAATACTAAGAGGATGGATTTGGGAGATTTTAAATATGAAAAAATGATGGACAACATAAATATAGTGTGTTCAAAAGAAGTATCAGATCTATATGATGAATTGAGTAAGAAATATAGATATATGGTAAATATGAAAGATGAATATATTGATAATCTTCATTATGTAGCTCAACAGATAAGGAATCAATTTTCTGAATTAGGATATTCTGATGAAATAACAACTGATATGCTCATTGATTATTTATATGGAAATGAAAAACGTTGGAAACAGTTATTATGGTTTTGCTATGGAAATAATATAGTTCAGAATTTAAAGAAAAATATTAAAGTAAAAAATACTAAATTTGTTCAATGTATTGATTGTGGAGAATGGATTGAAGTTGATAAAAAAGACACAAAATCATGTCGTTGTAAGGATTGTCAGTTAAGAGAAAAACGTAGAATAGATAGAGAATATCGTAGAAAAAAACGTATGTCGATTTAGCAAAGTGTTTATTTTTAGACCATTATAAGTGGACTATTTCAAAAATACAAAATAGAAATAGTCCACTGTATATGGGTTTTCATTTGTGTGTATATGGAAACATCATATCGTACAAGGCGTTTATGCCAATTTACAAATTTCAGATATGATTTTATAAACGAATTCGTGAAGATGGGAGGAAAATATTTGACTATCACACAGGAAAAACTAATAAAGGAAATAGCAGATAAAGAAGATATTCAAGTGGCGACAGTCCGTAAAGTATTTAAACGTGCAGAGAAATGTATTTTCGCCTACTTATCTTCTACTACTCCCACTGAAAATACAGTGGTAAAAGTTTTGGATGGGTTAAGTTTGGAATGTAATTATATTCCAGAACATGAAATTCATACATATGATAATATTCAATGTGAGGCAAAAATTTGGACAAAACCAAAAGTCACACGTTACTATAACAGAAAGTTAAATGGATATTTCGATTAATACAATGAATTCAGCTTTTCTTGGCTGATAAAACAGAGAATATAATAGTGCAACAAGTAAATATATTATTTGAATAAAAGGAGAAAAGAATATGAATTTAAAGGAATCTTATCGTTACGCAAACTTTCTTGAGAGTTTATTAAGTTCAGCAGAAACTTATCTTTGTAGAGATGATTTTGTAACTACAACAAAAGAGGATCATCTTCGCTCAAAGGCAAACAAAGATGCAGAGGATGAGCTTGGTGTAGTTGTTGCAAAGCAGATAGATGTTGATTTTACACCTAATCAGGTTATTGATTTTATTGTCAAGGTTATTGATGAGAAAGAGAAGCTTTTTACAGCTATCGCAGATGCAAAGGCTACAACAGAGATTAACATTGACAATGCTATTAGTCTGAATAAGAGAAAACAGCGTACTATTTCTGTATTCCAGACACTTGCTAATCGCAAGCCAAAGGAATTTCAGACAACAGGTAGAGATTATAAATTCGATGTTAATGGTGAGCAGAAGCCATATAACTACAATATTAACAGAATTACAAGTATAGATTATAATAGAACTTCTGTTAAAAATCTTATCAAGAAGTACCGCAAAGAGTGTGATGAGATTTCGGCAAAACTTGACGAGATTGACATTAACACACAGGTATTTCATGATTGTCTCTTTGATATAAATGATTCATTTGAGGATTTAGTAGTGGGTTAATCCCACTACTTCTTCTCTCATAAAGTTTTGGAAATAGGGCTAAGATTGATATTATGATTGTCAATCGGTTCGGTTGCAGATGAACTATAATGCTGCAAGGTCTAATATTAACCATACAATATTAATGCAAGTATAACAAATAGAGGAAGTATATATTACATATACAAGTATATTTGATTACATATTCAAGAATATATGCAAATAATAGGGTTAACTGAGTCTGGTAAAATGCTGAGACTTGGTTTCTATAAAATATTACTGACTCGCCACATGCTCATAATTGTTATACGCCAATTTGCTATTTCAATCTATTGATATTTTGACAATTTGATATATTTCATTATTTTGAAAACCGCTTCGTTAATTTTGATCAAATTCTTAATTCTTACAGAACAAGAAGATTTAATTTTAATATTAAAGATAATGATTGAGATACCTTTTTGGTATCTGATATTTAAATTGATTGAAATTATAAATAGATTTTAGTCCTATTTCGAGAGCTTTATGCTCAGATGTTTACTCTTCTTTTGTAAAATCGGTAGCTGTACTGAAAAAACAAATACATTCAGTACGGTTACTGATTCTTTTTTATTTTTGAGTGTGTAGCTCAGTTTGGCAGAGCACGTGACTTTTAATCACGGTGTCGATGGGTTCAAATCCCTCCACGCTCATTACTATCCTACTTTGTAGGAAATAAATTAAAGGATGTGAAAAATATTTTATTAATTAACAAAACAGAAGCCTTTGCAATGAGGAAACTTGTTGGAAAAGAGAACGTGAAAAAGACTTATAGTGGTCATGCAAAATATTATCTTGTTGAAGATGACCAGAATTTAAAGGCTTTGAGTGATTATAGGAAAAGTAAAATCGTTGGATAGAGACGAAATCTAAAACGAAAGGTGGTCGGAAACCATCGCAAAGAAAAAACATGAAGTAAAAGTAGAAATTATTGGAGGTAACGCTGAAGGTGTTACTGGTAGTTGTACTCGAATAAAAACTTCTGAACATTGCTATCTTTTTGAGTGTGGAATGATTCAAGGCAATCATACTGTGCTTGAAAATTATAGAGCCAATATGAAATATATTCAAAAAGTAAGACCACAAGAAGTCGAATTCATTATTGTTGGACATCTTCACGCAGATCATATAGCCATGATTCCAACATTATATGCTCGTGGAAAATGTAATGCAAAAATAATTGTACCTAAAGGTTCAACTTCGATTCTAAAAGAAATGTGGCTTGATTCTTCATATATTAATTGCAGAGATATTGAAGTCATAAATCTTAAAAATGAAAGAAATTATGAACCATTTTATACTGAAGATATTGTATATAAAGCACTCGAATTTGTTCAAGAGATTGATTCTGATAAGATAGTAAATTTATCTGATGAACTTGCTATTAGATATACTGACGCAGGGCATATTCTTCTATCCAAACAATGTGAGGTATATATAAACGGAGGTTCACATACTAGAAAAATTCTGTTTTCAAGTGATCTCGGTAATATTGCCACACAAGATACAAGAGTTTTTGTTGAAGATTTTAAACCTGTGTCATCGGCTAATATTGCAATAATGGAATGTACTTATTGCAGCAAGGAAAGACAATGTACTAAAGAAACATATAAAAAAGATATAGAAAAAATCAAATCAGTAATTGAACAATATTGTGTTGACAATAATGCAAGAGTTCTTATTCCGTCATTTTCACTTGACAGAACTCCATATATCTTATGGATTTTATATTCCTTATTTGGAAAAGATGAAAATTTCAAAGTACCAATTTTAATTGATAGTCCATTAGCAAATAGATTGTTAGACTGTTACTCTTCTATTCTTGAAGGTGATAAAAAAGAATTGTTCGATGAAACGATGTCATGGAAGAATGTACAGAGAATTATTCAGCCTGAAAACAGTAAAACAGCTATTGCAGATAAAGGTGCAAAAATCATTCTTAGTAGTTCAGGAATGTTGACAGCAGGGAGATCAATTAAGTGGACTCAGAGTATTTTACCAAGAGAATCTGATTGTATCTTATTTATGGGATATTCTGGTGAAGATACATTAGCATGGAAAATAAAACACGGAAAAGATAACAAAACAATTAATATTAATGGTAAGCCTTTTAAGAACAAAGCACAGATTTACGATTTGAAGTCATTTTCTAGTCATATGCAGCGACAAGATATGATTAATTATTACAAATCTATAAATTGTGAAAAGATTTATTTAGTTCATGGTGATTCAAATAAAATTGAGTTTAAACATGATTTAGAAGATGCAATATCTGATTGTCTTAAATCTACAAAAGTTGTTGCTGTTAATAGCGGTACAAAAATCTCATTATAGAGAAATATTACGAAATTGGAGGCTAAATGCCTATGAATAAAGATTATATTACATTGGATGTAATAGATGATACAGGATTAGGAAATTACGCAAATGTTAAACTCCCTGATCCAACTTTGCTTGATTACTACTCAAGACGAGACGACAGATGTATTCTTTGGAATGATGAAATTGATGATGGATTTGTAGAAATTTATCAAGATATTATTCGTTGGAACAGAGAAGATGTAGGAAAAGATGTATCTAAAATGAAACCAATTAGGATTTACATAAATTCTGATGGTGGAAGTGTTTCGGCAGTTTTTGCAATTATTGATTTAATAAAACTAAGTAAAGTGCCTATTATAACAATTGGTTTAGGAAAATGTTACTCTTCTGGTGGTTTGTTATTAATGGCTGGACATAAAAGATTATTATTACCTAGTTGTACTGTGCTTGTTCATGACGGGTACAATTCGTCTGGTACGAATGCGACTGGTAAAATGCTTGATAATCTTGAATATACAAAAGAGTTGGAAGAAAAAATCAAAGAGTATATTTTGGAAAGAACGTCTATCAGTGAATCCGAATATGATGCCAATTATCGTAGAGATTGGTGGATTTTTGCTGACGAAGCGGTAAATAAATATCATATTGCAGATAAAATTGTAACAGATATTAGCGAAATTATTTAAGGAGGGCATACTGCTCTCCTATTTTATTGGAGAAAAAGGAGATTGAAAAATGGCAGCTAGTAAATTAAAGTTCACAAGAACAACTACAGACAAATTAACAGTAAAGGCAGGTACACTCTCAGAGGATTGTACTACTATTACATACACAGATGAGAATGATATGGAGCAGGAAGTAAAAGTAGCTGATCTGCTTACTTCATTTAAGAATCAGGTAATTGATTTTACTGTTGCATTAAAAACAGATGAGGAGCTAGATGTTCCGTCTGATGAAGAGTAAGAAGGGATGTGATTACCATAACTTCTTATAAAAGATTTGAGGACGAAACAGATGAGGAGCTTATATATAGAATCTGTAAAGAAAAAGATAAAATTGGTTCTTGGCAAAATGTAGCAGATGTGATTAATGAACTTACTGGTAACGATTATGGTGAAAGCACCTATCGTAAAAAATACCAAGCGTTTAAGAAAATGTTAGATGCTAATCAATCGAAGTTTGTTGATTCTGACGCACAGTTAAAAGAGATTGAGATTCAGAAACGTAAATTAGAAAAAGAACGTAAGAAACTTCAAAGTGAAAAAATTGAATATAATAGATGGCTACGTGAAGACGCAAGAGATGAAATGATTGTAGAGAAAATTGAAGATGCTATATCTACTCTACCTCAGTTATCTACGCCTACTCGTATTCCGTCAATGCCAATATTCAATAAAAAATCTTGGATTCTTGCTATCAGCGATTGTCATTATGGATGTGAATTTGAAATAAAAGATTTTTATGGAAATATTATAAATGAATATTCACCTGAAATCTTTGAAGAAAGAATGACTTGTCTGTTTAATCAAGTTATTGATAAAATAGATGAACTTGGAATTGATGAGTTATCAATTGTAGAACTTGGTGATGGTATAGATGGACTTCTCAGAATGTCACAACTTATGAGATTGAGATATGGTGTGATCGAATCAAGTATTCGTTATGCTGATTATTTAGCTAATTGGCTGAATAAATTAAGTGGTTATGTACGCATAAAATTTCAAATGGTTTATGATTCTAATCATAATCAGTTGAGATTATTAGATGGAAAGAAAAATACATTTCCAGATGAGAATGTTAGTAAAATCATGATAGCTCTTATAAAAGAGAGATTAAGTGGTAATGAAAATATTATTATTCTTGAAAATCCTACTGGTATGACTTATTCTATGATGTCAACATATTGTGTTGTAGGTTTTCACGGAGAGAAAAAGAATCTGAAAAATAACCTATTAGAGATGTCTCGTACTTATGGAGTCCATATTGATTATACTATTTCTGGACATATTCATCATGACAACCTTAAAGAGATTGGAATGGATTCTGCTACTCTTTCAGTAGGTTCTGTAATTGGCATAGATCCATATGCTATGAGATTAAATGCAGCCTCAAATGCTTCATGCTCTATGTTTGAGTTTAAAGAAGGTATGGGAAGAACTGCGGAATATGTTTTTAAATTGAATTAAATAATAATTGTAGTCCACTGTTCGGCTCAGTTCGGAGCAATTGTGAAAGCAGATATTCACAGCTATAATTAATATACGACTAATATATTATTCATTTTTGCTTATTTTGGCACTTTTAGATGATATATTAGTCTTTTCGATTAATGAAACCACTATCAGAGGGAGTGTACCTTATATGGACGCTACCCTCTTTTATATTACAAAATAAAATTAAGGAAAATAAAGGAGAAATTGAACAATGAACAAGACAGATTTAATTAAGAATGTAAGCGCACAGACTGAAGGAGCTACACAGAAGGGTGTTGCTGTTATTGTAGATACAGTACTTGAGACAATTATTAATACAGTTGCTTCTGGTGAGAAGGTATCTCTTGCAGGATTTGGTAACTTTGAGGTTGCTGAGAGAGCTGCAAGAACAGGTAGAAACCCAAAGACAGGCGAGCCATTAGAGATAGCAGCTTCTAAGAGTCCAAAGTTCCATGCATTAACTGGTTTTAAAAATGCAGTTAAGAACGCTTAATCTGAAAGGTCGTGAATTGTTTGAAGAAAAATAATTATGAAGACATTCAGATGATTGATCTTGAGGATAAAGTTGATGACATTATCTCTATTTATATCAATAGATTATATCATACTGATAAAACAGTTGGTGTAGTTGTAAATAAAGAAATTGCTGAATATATTTTGGATATTCTTATTAGACTTGACGAGACAAGTATTAAAGAAATTGACCTTGTTGATTATATGAATATAGATGAATATCTTGTATCTGTTGATGACAACGGTGTAATCACTGTTGTTCCTATTGAGGACTTTTGTGTTCTTGATAAAACAGATATTTTCTACATTGATATGGATGGTGATATCGAGCAGAATATCATTGATTATTGTGTAAATGAGGATAAGGAAGTTATTCTGTTTGGTCAGGAAGATAACTGCGATGGTGATTGCGAAAACTGTCCTGCACATGATGAAACTTATTTACATACTTCTGAAGACGAAGATGGAAATGTTCACGAATTTACTGCTAGTAGGTCAGATGGCGACTCTTATATGAGTTATTCTTACTACTCTAGCGATGAGTTAAGTCATGAAGATATTCAGAAGATGTTAAAGGCTTTTGGATTTTAATTTTTTGAGTGTGTGGTATATGCTGCACACTCTTTTTTGTTATGGGTGGATATGCCTAGAGGCGAGGGCAAGAGACTGTAAATCTCCCACATTAGAAACATCGTAGGTTCAACTCCTACTCCACCCACTAATTCAATGTTTTTATATACGGATTGGGAGATGTTAAATCGGCAACGAACTTTATATGGAAACAGAGAATAAATATATGTGCTCATAATTGGTGTCATAACTGATTGTGGGATTTATGGAACAGTAGGTACTTGGAGTAGCTACCAAGTATGTGAGAACCTATGCCTCTCTTCTACTGTTCTATTTTTAGTTGTTGGCATAGGAGAAGGCATAGGTAAAAAAATATGGGAAGTACAAAACAAAGAGAATTTAACATTGAAGATTACGACTATTATGTAAGAGAGTATATTCAAAAAAGTGAAGAATTAGGCAAACCAATAAAATATGATTTATTGCGGAAGGAGCCTTTTAACTTACCTGATGGTAGATGGTACATAAATAATTGTCCAGATAAATCAATTAAAACATGGGCTGACTTTGTTGATTGGTGTGGTTTTGTAGCAAAAGGTAAAACACCATCAAAGGATAAAATGATAAAACTGATTTATAAATTACAATCAGAAAAAGATAGAACTTTAATGTATGATGACTTTAGAGGAAGAGGATGTTATCACCCACCATTGGAAGTGATTAAAACTTATTGGGGAACTATCAACAACATGAAAAAGGAACTTGGATTAGAAATAATTCAAGAGTCTATGTTGGATAGATCTTTATCAAAAGATGAATTAGACAAAATGATAAAAGATATATGTAAATATGTAAAAGATGATAATAGAAATTTTATTACTACATCTGAAATAGACAGTGTTCATGAATGGCTGAATGCGGATTCTTTGCAAAGAACAATTAAAAAATTTTATAATTGTAATTTACAGACATTATTGGCAAACGAAGGAATTTCTTTAGGTAAAAGAGGTCGAGGTATCACATTTGATTTTAGTGATGGTGAACATGTTACAAGTCAATTTGAATATATATTTTCAAAATATCTTAGAGAATTTGGATTAAGATATGGAATAGATTATTTTCGAGATGTAAAATATTCATCTTTTATCCCATCTTATCATAAAAATATGAATTGTGATTATTTAATTCACACCAAAGATAATGATATTTATATTGAAATTGCAGGTGTAATTGAGGCATATAAAAATTATTTCTTTTCAAATAAGCAGATCACAAGTGGTAAATCTAAAGAAACATATCGTAAAGACCTATCTAAGAAACAAAAAATGTTTAAAGAAAATAATATTCATTATTATATTTTGTTCCCTTGTGATTTGACAAAAGATAACACATACAACATTTTAAATAATGATTCTATAAAACTCAGAAAAAATATTGAATCTTTTGTCAAGAATAATATAGATTGGGACAAAGTTTCTAAAATAGGTGAATTAAAATATAGTGAAGAAATAAAATGGGGAAGAAACGTTATAGATTATGGTGAAGCAGTTTAGTTATTACTACTCTGCTTCTTTTATATTACAGAAAAGGAGGCTGAAATATTGTCAAAAGAGAAAATAACAAGGGTGAAATATTTCACTCCTGATAAAGAGAAATTTATTTATGAAGAGAACTGGAAGAAATATGAAAAATATTTACAGTCTAATATTATCAAAAATCGTGATGTAAAAGATACTACATACAAGAGATATAAAGGATTGTTCCGACACTTCCTCATGTGGTTAGGAGAAAATTATGGTGAATTAGATTTATATTCTGATGAATTCATGGAAAATGCAGTTGATATTATGGAAGCATATATGCTTTTCTGTCAGGAAACATTAATGAATCATAAGAAGATAATCAATATGAAAATTTCTGCTGTAAGTTCATTCTATATTTGGTCTATGAAGCGTGGTTTTGTTAAATATCATCCTTTTGATGGAAAACTTGACAGAATGAAGAAAGCCAATGAGGAACAGATTCTTAATCATTACTTCTTAAATGATGAACAGATTGCAGCTATTAGAGCAGATTTGTATAAGACAGAGAATAATAAATGGACAATACAAGACCAGTTATTATTTGAAATCGCACTCTTTTCTGCTAATAGAATTGGTGCATTAGAGAAACTTACCGTATCCTCTCTTGACTTAGATAATATGGTATTTGAGTCAATACGTGAGAAGGAAGGATACCGTGTGGAAGTTTCGTTTGATGATACTTGTAGAGATATGCTTGAAACATGGTTATCTATGAGACATAATGACTATGATCATCTTGAATGTGATGCATTGTTTATTCATAAATATAAAGATAAATGGATTCCTTGGACACAAGGTATGATTCACGATAGAATGAGGAAATTTGGAAGAATTATTGGCATACCTGATCTACATTGCCATTGCATCCGTAAAACTTCAATAAATAAAATTTATGAAGATACTGGTGATTTAAACCTTGCATCACAGTGGGCGAACCATAAAAATAGCTCTACAACGCAAATGGCGTATATCAAACCTGTCTCAAAGACAGAATTAAGAGACAAATTAAAACTTTTGAAGTTCAAACAGAAAGAGCTTGAGAAAGAAGCTGAGAAAGAAGGTATTTAGAAGATACTGATAATCCCGATGAAGCTTTCGTCTAATTCCCTCTTGCACCACATTTTAATATGTGTTACAATACAAGGGAATTAAAGATAACAAATAAAAGACACTACCCGTAGAGCAGAACGGCTGTCTTGAAATTAAATATTGGAAAGAACGAATCTAACCGCCATCAGTTTACCAGACCAGGGCGGTTATTTTCTTGCGTTCTTACCAATCTCATATCCAATCTTATATGCTGCTGTACACAAAATACTAGCAATTCCTAAAGCATAATAAACAGTTTGTAATGAAATTGTTATCATTTGCAAGTGTCCTCCTTTCATAAATTCCTCGAAAGGTTTCTATGTAAACAGAGCTTGTACTCTCTGGTGGAAGATAACCGCTCTACCGTCTTAGATAGTGCCTTGCACGTATTATATCATATCACGACATATTCTGTCAAAATACCCAAAAACAAGAGAATAATAAAACATATAAAGATTAGGTTGCGCCTTTACAGGCATATTGGATGGTGGCATTCAACAGCGTAAAACCTATTTCAACGTAAACCGACATTAATTTCCTAATCTTTTTTGCTTTTAAATGGAGAATAATTATAAGCCGAATGCTCTGAGTTATACACTCATCAAGGTTCTGTGAAAATCAGACGGACTAACAGACCGATAGAACTGTATTATCCCAATAAAGCCCTTATAAACAGGCACGAAAGGTATATATAAAAAGGTGACGACAATGTAGAGAACAAATAAAATAACCCTTAAATGGACAACCAAACAGAGAATATATAAGTAACACATCTTGGCATTTGCTATTCATGTAGTATTGTAAGTCCTATTTCTTTCCTACCGACATCTGGGATTATCGGTATCTCTCAACCTTCAGAAATGAGAAGATGTTCGTACTTCTCTACGTTAATGAGAACCATTAGTGAATGACTGCTGGGCGGTCTATCGGATAAGAGATACAAAACCTTATCAATTGGTCTTTGCTCAGAAGACTGAAAATATGTGGAAAATAATCAATAAGCATGAATGAATTGTCTAACTTTCTATTCTAAATTACTGCATGTGTACAGTGCAATATCAGCTAGTTAGTGCTTTATGCTGATTTTAATGACTCGTAGCTCAATGGTAGAGCACTTGACTGTTAATCAAGGCGTTATGGGTTCAAGCCCCATCGAGTCAGCTATGGCTCTGTGGTCTAAAGGTTAGGACTCGTTCCTTTCAAGAACGAAATGCTGTGTTCAAGTCACGCCAGAGTCATTATGTGGTAAACCTGATGCCAAAACCTATTTTTTGGATGCATACGAAATTTAGGTGTGTAAGCTCAACACTTACTACCGCCCTACACCCACAAGCATTTGCGGATGGCAGTTGTACCAATGTATATTATGCGTGGTAATTATTGGTTTGTGAAAGCTCGGTCTTTGCGGAGACAATGAGAAAGGTATTAAATTGAATAAAAATTTATACACCGACCTCTCTTTCTATTAGTCGGTTTTATTTATGTCTAAAATGGACTAAATACTAAATATTAAAGAAAGTGAGGAAAGGAAATTATGTATTGGATTCAAGAATTTGGTGGCAATGGTCAGAATAGATATAACTGGCGTATGTATCATTGTGATTACAGAGATGATATTGCAAAGCTTTCACTGAATGATAAAGAAGGTGTAAAACAAGGAAATGATGAAGTGAGTTGTACTAAAGTAACTTATGGAAATCAGTGTTTGTGTTTAGAGGATTCTTCGGTTTGGGAGCTTAGAAACGAACCGAATGATTGGAAAGAATTATAAATGGAGGAGGGGCTGCATAGCTTCTTCTCCTTATTTAATTAAAGGAGAATACTAACATGGCAAACAATATTTTAAATACAAGAATCGTTCTTTGTAATGACACGAGTGTTGCATGGGCATCGTCAGAAAAGGTATTACTTAAAGGAGAAATGGCAATCGAGCTTTCTGATTCTAGCACACCAAAAATTAAAATTGGTGATGGTACAAACAAATTTTCAGCTTTACCATATGCTATTTTAACACCGGAAGAGGTTGCAAGCAAAATCAAAGCTGCTGTTGATACAGCTAGTCATACACATAGCAACAAAGCTATTTTGGACGCTATTACTGCATCATTTACAACTCAGTTGAAAGCAAACTATGACGCAGCTTATAAGCATTCTACATCTGCACATGCGCCTAGCAATGCACAGGCAAACGTAATTGAGGGTGTTTCTGTGAATGGTACTAAACTTACACCGAATTCTAAGGTTGTCGATGTAACTGTACCAACAAAGGTAAGTCAGCTCCAAAATGATACTGGCTTTATCACATCATATAAAGATACAAAATATACATTAGGTGCTCCATCTGGTGCTGTAAATGGAAATGCAACTATTGATATTACAGATAGCGATAAGAATAAACAGTCACTTAAGATCAGTGGTGCAGGTGCAACTAAAGTAACAACAGATTCAAGTGGCAATATCGTTATCACATCAACAGACAATAACACTGTATATACTCACCCGACTTCTGGTGTAACAGCTGGTACATATAAGTCTGTAACAGTTGATAATAAGGGACATGTAACAGCTGGTACAAATCCTACAACTCTTTCTGGATACGGAATTACTGATACTTATACAGGCGCACAGATTGATTCAAAAATTTCTAGTGCTGTAGCAAATGCAGACCATTTAAAGAGAACTATTGTAAATACACTTCCAAGTGTTGATGCTGCTGATGAACATACAATTTATATGGTACCAAAAGCTTCTGGTGCTGTAGGTTCTGGTACTAATAATGGTTACGATGAGTACATGCTTATTAAAAGCGGAGATACAAAGAAGTTTGAGAAAATCGGTGATTCTGCTGTTGATCTTACTAACTATGCGACAAAAGCTTATGCAGACCAATCAGAAGCAGATGCTTTATCTGCTGCTAAAACTTACGCAAATGGACTTGCCAAAAATTATGCTACAGCATCACAGGGCATAAAAGCCGACTCAGCAGTTCAGTCTGTAAAGATTGGTACGAAAGAGTATAAGTCTGGCACTACTGTCACTCTCCCATCTTATCCTACAACACTTCCTGCAAGTGATGTTTATGCTTGGGCAAAAGCAAGTACAAAACCTACATATACAAAGTCTGAAGTAGGTCTTGGAAACGTAGATAATACAGCTGATGCAAATAAATCTGTTAAATATGCAACAAGTGCAGGTTCAGCAAACTCTGCGACAACTGCAACGACTGCAAGCAAATTAGGTACAAATGCAGGTTCTACAACACATCCTGTATATTTTGCGAACGGTGTTCCAGTTGAGGCAAATGTATCCTCTGACTTCTTAGTTCAGGGTTCTAACACAATTGTTTTTGATTGTGGAAATGCATCAGCATAATAAAATATAGATTTAAATAAATGGATACCTCTATGTGTATCCATTTTTCTATGCATAGAGGTATATCAATACCTTCATATATTTATAAATTAAGGAGGTTGAAAATATAATGGCAGAAAATACCATTAATGTAAAAGTAAAACAAAGAACTGATACGGAAAGTAACTGGGCTTCTAAAAATCCTGTTCTTCTCAAGGGTGAAATGGCTATAAGCTCAGATAAGAATAATAAATATAAAATTGGTGATGGTACAAGTGTATGGAGTGCTCTCAGTTATGCCAAGGCAGACTTATCTAAATCTGATGTAACTACAGCCCTTGGTTATACACCACCTACAACCAATACTACTTACAATGATGTAACTCAGTCTGCTCACGGACTGATGACAGCAGCTGACAAGAAGAAACTAGATGGGATTGCTTCTGGGGCAACTGCTGTAACCGATTCCACTGTTGCAGGGTGGGGATATAAGAAAACAGATACGAATACTTGGAGACCTTTAGGTACTACTGCTGATACTGCTTGTGCAGGTAATGATAGTAGATTAAGTAATGCAAGACCTGCAAGTGATGTGAGTGCTTGGGCTAAAGCTTCTACTAAGCCTACATATACATGGAATGAGATTGGAAGTAAGCCATCAACATTTACACCAGCATCACATAGTCATAATGCGATCAGTATGTATGGATCTAATACTATTAATAATACTGCAAATGATACAACTACAAAATGGGGTTCATACAACAATAGCATACATTTTTATAGTAACGCAAAACAATTAACAGATCAACCATCTCAGTATGGCTTCTTGCATAACATTTCAAAGGGCGATGCAGAAGTACATCAAGTATGGTATGAGCAAGCTAGTGGTAGTGTTTATCATAGAGGCGGAAATGCTTCAGGATGGGCAGGATCATGGAGACAATTTTTAGATACTGGTAACTATAATTCTTATGTACCAACTAAAACTGGTGGAGGTGCATCTGGAACTTGGGGAATCAATATTACTGGAAAAGCAACTACTGCGGGTACAGCTGACGTAGCAAGTTCAGTAGCATGGAGCAATGTATCAGGTAGACCTTCTTCTCTTCCTGCTAACGGTGGTAATTCTACTACAGTTAATGGTCATACAGTAAATAGTAATGTACCTGCAAACGCAAAGTTTACAGACACTTGGCGTGGAGTACAAAATAATCTCACCTCAACTGCAACCGATCAGTCATTATCAGCTTACCAAGGAAAAGTATTAAAAGATTTAGTAGATAAAAAGACAACTTTTACTTATTCATCAACACAGCCAACTTCACCTGCTAGTAATGCTGTTTGGATAGGTTAATTTGAAAGGAGAAAATTATGGCAAAGCCTGCTATCAGTAAAATTATACCGTTTGATGCTACGGCTGGTTACGTTTTCTCCTTTTCTTATATAGGAAATCAACCATATAAGAATAGAATTGTAATCAGGAATGCATTAACTAATGATGTTATAAAAGATGAAACGATCTCAGAAATGAGATTTAGACATCCGATTAGTGGGAATATATTAACTAATGGGACATCATATACAATACAAATATCTGTTTTTGATGAGAATAATAATGAATCAAGTCTATCTGACAAAATATTATTTACTTGTTATTCTACCCCTACTTTTAATTTTAGCGGATTAAATAATGGAACAAATTATGTAAAGTCATCATCATATAATGCTACAATTAATTATTCTCAGAATGAAAATAGGAAATTACAATCATACATTTTTTATTTGTATGATGCCACATATAATGAATTATCTAATAGTGGGACTATATATAATCAAACTCCTACTTATATATATAATAGTTTAGATAATGAGCAAATTTATTATTTAAGATGTGTTGGTATTACTGTAGATTCGGTAGAAATAGATACTGGTTTTGTAAAAATATATACTCAGTATAATTCTTCTAATTTTTCAGGCATTTTCAAGGTGAAAAATAATTATAAAGGTGGATATGTACAATGCGCCTCTAATATTGTTTCAATTGATGGTGTCGCTACAGATTCATATACAATATCGAATGGTGTGTTACAGTTTAATAATTCAAATACCTTTGTAGAATACAATGAGGGACTACTTATAGAATCAGGTCATAAAGTTGGAATTAAAGCCAAAAACTTTAAAACTGGACTTATTTGGTCTGAAACAAATAAAGTAGATAAAATTTTATTGTACCACTATATATATGAAGGTTTGGATTATTTTAAATTGGATGTTTCCAACGGATTAAGTCATTATATTTTATATAGCCCAAGACAAAAATTAACTGCAAATCAATTTTATACAATTTACATTACAAGACAAGACAGCTTATTTAAAATAACAATACAGTAGAAAGGAGGAGATGTGCAATGATAATTTTAGGTTCAACTTTTTTAGGGGCAGACTATTCGTACTCTCCTACCCCTACTAATGTAGATGATATAAGACAAACAAAAATTGGTAATGCTGATTTTGATACGTTTGTAATTAGTACTGATAGTAATATGGAAGAATCAAAAGAAATTGATACCACATGGAATAATAATTCTATACTATCAGCTAATTATGAACATAGCTTATCAGCAGGAAATATTGAATATGTACTTAATAATACTTCTGACATTATCATTCAAAAACGTTTAAAAGGTGATTTTACGTGGACAACTATATATAGAAAAGCAATACAAAAAATTGAAGATTTTGATATTACTTATATTGATAATATTGTTCAAAACAAAAAAACATATGAATATGCTTGTGTTAGTCTCTTAAATGGCGTAGAGAATGGACGAGATATAAAGGAAATCATGGTTTCATTTGATGGCATTTTTATCTCAGATTTGACTCATAATTACGGAACTATATTAGATATAGGAAGTATTGACACAACGCGAAATAATTATAAGCTGACAAAGCAGGAAATTCCTATGTATAGATACCCATTTGCTCATACATTTGGCGATCTGAATTATGATTCTGGCGAAGTAAGTGGATATTTTGTACCTATGAATGATAATTGTGATTTTGAACTTGAAAAGTCTTTTGAATATCAAAAAAATATTATGAATTGGCTTACAAATGGTATGCCTAAAATATTAAAATCATTTGATGGGCGCATGTGGATGATTAATGTTGACGGAAGCCCAACGGATTCGATGGACGGACATTGGCAGCATAGAATTATTGATTTTCAATGGTACGAGTCGGGTGATTATACCAATGAAGAAGATTTATATGAATCAGGACTTAGCAATGTTTCTTCTGAATTTTGGGGCAAAAATGGTAATTATGCTCAAATTCCTTCTGATGAGAAATATAGTAATTATGATAAAGATATCATCATTGATGATAATGAACCATTCATGCCAAAGAATAATCTTGTATGGATTGACTATTAAAGAAAGTGAGGATTTTGTATGTCAAATATAAGTACATTAGATAAAAAACTTGCTTTTTCAAAATGGGTAGAATATTTATACAAGATTTTAGTATTTGATAATAACAATTGCGTTGTGGATGAAATAAAATTTACAATAGATTATGGTTCAGTCTCAATCGACTCAAGTTCAAATACAAGGCGTACATATTCTTTTACCATGTTCCCAATTACCATGTTCCCAATAGGCGATAAAATGACACCTTCAGAACGAGCAAGAATGTGGATGAATAAAAAGACCATGCTTCAAATTGGACTTAAAACTCCACGAATGTCAGAATATAAATGGTATAACGAAGGATGTTTTATTGTAACTGATACTAATTCTTCTATTTCTGTGGATAGTAATAGTTTAACTATTAATTGTGGTGATTTGTGGAACAGATTAGATGGCACTCAAAATGGGCAATTAAGTGCGTTGACTACTACTATCCCAGCTTATGAAGAAACTGATGATGGTACTCCATTAGTATATAATACAATCAGAGACTCATTAGTATCTACGATAACACAATTAGGCGGTATAAAAGATTATATTGTTGATGATATTGGCGAGTCCAAGGGATTAGAAGAATTCAATAAGGATTATATGTCTTATAGAGCTTCACACCCTTATTGGAATTGTGTGCCATATGATCTTGAATTTTCTGTTGGGGATAATGTATCAAGTATGATAACAGATATAACAGAATTATATCCAAATTTTGATTCAGCTTTTGATGAGAACGGTATTTTTATGACAAGATTAACGCCTTCTTGCAAAGAAGATAATATTATTATAACTAATGATGATATTAAAAATTGTCTAGTTTCTGAATCAATCTCAACCGACTATTCTAATGTACGAAATGTTGTACACGTGTGGGGTGAGACATTTGATGTAGATTTTTATTCAGAAGATGTTACTAATTCAGATTCTACCTATACCGTCAATATGAAAGCATATCACAAAGATTATTCTAATGGAGATTTAATCGCTATTAAAATTCCAAGTACAAATTCTTCAACACAATATATCAATGTAAATAATTTAGGAGCTATTCAGATTTATGATGAGAACACTGACAAACCTTTAGCTGAAAATTATTTACCTGCTGGGAAAGTATATGTTTTTAAATTTAGAAAAACATATCAAAATAAAACATGGATAAAGCGTTTTTATGCACAAGGCGCATGGCAAGCTCACGCCCTCTCAGCTTTAGTAGATGGTTCTGTAAGTTCTGATCAATATACTTGTGCAGATGGTACAGTTACAACTAAATATACAAAAAAATATTTTCAAGATAAATACAATGTTGATACTGTATCATTAAAAATAATAAAAGATTCTCCTTTTACTGTACAGAAACTTGGCGAAGAACGTTTAGATGTAAAATCAGGTGATGTATATGAAAACATTTCGTCTGATAGTCTTGCCCTTGAAAGAGCTGAGTATGAATTATTTGTTGACGCAAGATTAACTGATAATATAAGTATTGAAATTGGACGACTTATACCCTGGTTGAAAGAATATATGAAAGTATCTTACGCTAAAATAGGAGAATCAGAAATAAAACAATATATTACGGATAAAATAACATTAAATTTAACAGATGGAACAACATCGATCACAATGCATACATTTTATCCATTATATGAAGAATAAAGGAGAAAGCGTATGGCAGATTATACACATGAGTATTCTAATTTTCCATCTACTGTAATGGATAAGAAGACTTACAGAAATGTAAGTACTTCTGATGCAGTATTGATTGAAAAAATAAAAGAATACCAAAAGGACAAAGACTACATTTCAGCTGCAAAATTAATCAATGCAAATCCAAGTATAAAACAATGTATGCCTGATTGCTCGGATTTTAATGCACTAAATGAAGAAATAAGAAATGCAGAAATATATGCAAAAACAATTAAACAGTCTGTATTTTATATGGAAGACCAACCTTCTGCTCCTAATAACTCAGATGTTTGGATAGGAGGTATGTGAAATGGCTTATAAAGTAGAATCAGTTTTTCCAGATAGTATAGACGATTTACCATTTATATCAGATGTAGATATACCAAATAAAGATGTTATGATTAATATTCAGAATTATATTGATCAAGGTGATTATGATAATGCATCGAAATTATGTAATACAAGTAACATTACTACAATTAATTCTGATTATTTTAATATGGTTCAAAATAGAATTTATTCGTTACAAGAATATCTAAATACTTTAGAAAAATGTGACAGAATAAATTCTAGTACAGAAGAACCTTCTTCCCCTACAGATGGTATGGCATGGATAGATGATTAATTAAATATGAATACAGATTTAGAGACACTAAATGTGTCTCTTTTTTATTATAAAGGAGGAATTTAAATGGCTGTTAGTGAAAAAAAAGTAACAGGAAAATTTTATAGAATTTGGAGTACTGCTGATAAACTATGGCATAGAATATCGTTTTGGACTCACGCAAATGATGTTGAATTCAACGATGGGAAGACTGCCCAGACAAAAGTGGGCGCAATAAAAGGAATAACTACAAGTACAAATACGCACGAGACTGGATATGCTGCTGATGCTACTACTATAACTACATTAAACCAGAGTGTAACTACATTAAACCAGAGTGTAACTGAATTAAACCAGAGTTTAGGTAATCTAAAAACAGATCTTAATCTTAATGGATTAAGTAATATAAAAATCGATGTTGGTACTATGGTAAAAGAAGTGAAATCGGGTAATAATTCATTTGTGTTATTCTCCTTACAAAATATCAAAGACATATTTAAATCACAAAATATCCGTGCTACTGATATTGTTATATTAGTATCTAATGGTGACGGAGTAGCTTTTCCTTATCATCTCGAATCTGTAACATTCTTAAATGATAATTGGCATGTAGTTTTTAAAGATACATTAAAAACCGATATGGATTGTAGAGTCCAATATGTAATGTTTTATTGTAAACATTAATTATGTAGTAACGTATTCACAACTCATAACAATTGAATAGTTACCTGATAATGTAAAAGGTTCGACAATGGATATTAAACGAAAATATCTGTCTTCTGTGTTTAGTTATTTATAATTTATGCGAGAACACTTGCCACTTTAGTGGTGAGATGAATCGCCAAAC
>ERZ894199.53-NODE-53-length-66375-cov-13.226131_pt1 | contig 66375 bp, 101 predicted proteins | sample MGYA00380285_ERZ894199 | MGnify/ENA primary metagenome ERZ894199 (study PRJEB32331, sample SAMN06328447) | human gut metagenome | biome: human gut microbiome; feature: stool | host: Homo sapiens | collected 2012-01-17 ... | reverse complement strand
ATAGAGGGGGTCTTGAAAAACACACCCCCTCCCTGCATCGCCGGCCGGGAGGGGGTGTGTTTTTCAAGACCCCCTCTATGGTTCAGCATCAACTTATGCCGTCGCCGTGGCTTCTTTTGCGTTTCTCTGAACTTTTTTATAGATATTTAAGAAATCATTGTCAATAATCTCATCAACAGCACGTTCATGTTCTTCATCAATCTCTTTATCTGACATATCATCAGTAAAGTGTGAGATTCGATCAAGCTTTCCGCATGTGTTGTATCCTTTTTCATTATCAAACAGCCACCAAAGAGTGAACTGTTCGAACGGATCATAAGGATTATCGAATGTTGTCAATCTGCAATCGCTCATTTAGTTCGCTCCTTTCAAATACTTGGAAACCGTCGTCGTTGAAATGCCAAGTTTATCAGCAATTTGTGAAATTGTATAAGAAGCAGACATTGCTTTAATACGCAACTGTTTAGCTTCATTCAATTCTTTCGATTCTTTTGGCATTGCTTTTTGTCTCAAAGAATCTGGATCACAATTGTTAAGAATCTTATTAAGAATGTTTTCTGAAATTGCGCCAGCTTGAATTGCTTTCCATTCATTATCAGTTATTACAATGTTTCTATCTCTTCTTGAAACAGACCCCACTTCTTCTCTATACCGGGTGAGTGTCTGCTGGGATGCTTTCTTAACATCCTTAGCTTTCATGACTTCGCCCGCTTCTTTGGCAGCATTCTGTTTCTTCTGAACTGCAGCATATGTCATTCTCTGAGCCGCACGTTCTTTTACTACATTGGACTGAGCTATATCAAGTTTCTTCGTAAGACTATCTACTTCTGTCTGATACTTTCGTTTAGCCTCTTTGTTGTAAGCTATCTTGCCAGCCTTGGTCTCTTCAATACGTGCCTGATTAGCCAAATGCTTCATGCTGTTGGCATAATCTGCGTATACCCCCTCCATGGGATGACGGTACTGGGATACCAGGGTATAAGCATCATCGGTCTCAGCCATCTTTGTACTGTTGGTTTTGCGGACAACTGTTACTTCTTCCATTTCACCAGTCTTCTTATTGAGCTTGTGCGTGGTATAAGTAGCATCGTCTGCTTTCTTATAGATAAGAGCACCTTCTGGACGAGAAGGATCATACCATTCTTTTCCTTTTATGTTATACTTAGGTGTACCTTGTCGCTTATCAACCTTTACTTCGCCTTTAGCTCTCGATATGATAGTTGATGCACCACCAGTACTCTTGCCTTGATATTCTACTTTCAGTGCGGCGATATTGTTATCTTTCTCACTCTGTTTGTAATCAAGGTGATGTTTCTCAGCATCGATAACTACCATCGAATGACGTACTGCTCTGGCAAGTTTGTCTTCACTTGCACCAAGAAGAGTCATGTCTGTAATGAGATTGGAAATCTTACCCATCTCAGTATCAGTCTTCTTCATCAGTTTGTATTCAGAACCATTGCGATACCAATGCTCTTTTCCATTGGCGTCTACTTTCTTTTCTCCACCATAAGCCATCTTAGGATCAAATCCTTCGAGACCTTTTAATGGATGAGTAGAAGTGATCTTAACTTTTCCGCCTCTATCGTGAGTTGGTATACCCATTACCGTATCACCGTCGAAATCGGCTCCTGACAAACGATCGGCAACTTTACTATTAATACCAATGGCATCTTGTGAAGTTTTACCAATCATACTAATGGCTTCTTTATTCTTGTTATTTACAGTACATATCGGAATTTCGAATGTTCCTCCATGCGGATAACGAATGAGTGCAAGCTTACTGCCGTCTGGATAACCAGGAGCGTATACTTCTTTTTCACTCAGAGATGTGACCGGAAGAATTACATAATACTTCTGTCCCGGTAAGGAAGCACCTTTGAGATGTACGGCTGCTGAATCACAATCTTCTGCAAATTTATGCAGATAATATTTCTTTACAGTTGGATTGGTAAGCGCCATGATTGAATCAAACTCTGCCTGCTTATCTGCTTTAGCAATACCGAGCTGTTTCTCGGCCATAGCCTTCGACTGTTTGGACAAGAACTGCGATGGCAAAGCATCTTTCCAATCTCCCCAATCTCCTTCATCTGAACGCTTATTTATCAGACCAAGTTTCCTATTGCCCTTTTTATCTGTATACCAATACTGTCCACCTTGGTCGGCATCTTTAATCAAAGAACCGAATGGATTATCTGGATCTTTCTTAATATCTTTAAGAACTTCCAGCTTTGGAACAGACTTGGATTTATTGGTATTAAAGATGACGTCAACTCCTGGCGGGAAGTTGCTATCGTCCTTGTAAACGGCCATACCTTTGATGTATTTCTTTCCATCAACCATGATACGAACCTGTGAATACCTGGATTCGCCAAGTGACAAATCTGGAACATTGCGCCGAAGTTCAACGAGACCATCCTTATCTATACCGCCGTCTTCTTTATACCGAATAGCAAGACGCTTAGAATCAAGGCTTTCCGGATAATGGAATTTCTTTTCGAAGGTCTGTCCATCATCTCTTGATATGTAATCCTTTACAGTCTGAATTTTATCGAAATTATAGATATCACTATGTGTCGTTCCTGGAACACACAACACTCTTTGTGTGGTCATTTGGTTTCTATTAGTTGCCTGCGGAAAACGATTACCGTAAACCTCATATCCACCTTCAGCCTGCAGCATGAATAAAGCCTGATCGAGTTTCTCTTTTGAGATGTTGAGATCTCGCTCAACACCTGCTCCGACATCGACCATTTTCTTTTTATCAACCTGTTTTTTAAGAAATTCTGCAGTTTCTCTAGCCTGCTTCATCTTTGATTTGGAATTAGGATCGAGTAATGATCTTACGGAAGATTCATTAATTCCCATCTTTCTTCCTATCTCAGAATTATTCATTCCTTCTTTTTCTTTCAGACGTCGAGCTGTAGCAACCATGTCTGATCTACGTTCATCTTTTGCAATCGCATAAACGGTTCTGAAATCTGTTGTAGAATATCCAAGTGATTTTGCAATAGCTGGATCTCCGGTCCATTTCTTTCCATTTTCATCTGTGTATGTGAAACCTGATTTACGCATTTCCTCAACTCGACCAAGAAAGTCTCTACCACTTTGATAAGGGTCTTTTCCAGAACCCCAAGGATATCGACCTGAACGACGGCGTATCCCATAATGTTCAAGGAAATCTTTACCAGACATTGAGGATGACCCGATATACGACTCAATTTCTTCTGCTACTGGATTCATGGTTAACCCTCCTCAACTGCTTGATTAATAAGTTTATCTAAATGAATAATTCTATCCATGATTGGAACAATGTCGGATGCTGTTGGTTTAAGAACATCAATATCATCATTTTGATAGATTCGTAATTCCATCTCAATATCGCCTGGACGAATCTTATATTCGAGACAGAATAATGCTGCATATACAAGAACCTGTTCTTCATGAACTGGTCCCGTACCGGTTTTTAAATCATGGATTCTCAGAACATTATCTCTGAAACAGATAGAATCTGCAGTTCCCCAAAAGTTTGGAGAATAATACAAAACAACTTCAGTATCCATTCGAAAACCAATTGCATCATTTACATATGAATACAAAGTCTTCTTGGATCGAGGCTGTTTAATTTTCATATCAATTGTTTCTTTAGCCCATGCATGAAGTCTGGTTCCTCTTTCGGATGCTTTCTTGGCAATCAAATATTTAATTGCTTTGTCGTCATCGTATCTCAGCCACGCTGGTTGAGACGGGCTGAACGGAGCATGTCCGCTAAGATTTGAATGCTTTATAAAGTTCATTTAAAACTTCCTCCTCGTTTTCAGGGAAAATGAAGCGCGAAAAAGACATCTCGTTTAATTTGGCTACATAGTAATCTTGGTTCGGGCGATGCGGTGCTTCTGCATCTTTTTTAACTTCAAGGATAGCCCATTTGTTTTTATACAAAATAAGCAAATCAGGAATGCCTTGGATATCACTCGAATCTAGTTTGGTTACCAAGCAACCAGGAAACATGCTTTTCAATCTCTTCTTCAGTCCTGCCTGATATTGGTTCTCTCTCATGGTTTTCTCCTTTCATGAGATGGACTCTCTCGGATTTGAACCGAGGACACACCGCTTATGAGGCGGCTGATCTAACCGGACTGATCTAAGAGTCCAAAAATAAAGAGACAACGTAACTACCAATTTTGGCGGTTAAGTTATCTCTCTCCTATTAAAGGGAATGTAATTTTCGCTCTACATGTTTTTTTCCCATATGCTATTTTTTGTAAATTTCAAAATGTAAACCATGGTGTGTGTGTCTATATTTAGAACCATGAATAATATCATGTATTCTACTTGGCATTCCACCTATGGCTTCTGCACAACTCGTGATGGAGTTATACACTTCTCCAGTTTCTATGCATCTAACTTTCACGCCAGGTCTTCCACCACGATTTACCGATGGCTTAATGTCGGACCGTTTGATATGATAGCCATGTACAGAATATAACCCTTTACCCTGACTCACTCTATTAAGCCAACGTGCACTAACGCCAAGTCTATCTGCACATGCCTGAAGAGAATTAAATACCTCACCAGTCTCAATAATCTCACATCTAACTCCATCACGCTTCGTATCGAAATCGCTCATCATTACTCCTTTCAAGCCAAAAGAAAGAGCGCCTGTAAATTTAGCGCCCTGTTCTTAGAATAATTTATTTTTCAGTTTCCTTTCTAATCCGTTCTTCGTGCAGCTTTTGTCTTTCTTTATATTCTTCTAAAGAGATTTCCGTAAATGATACATCATTCTCTTTAAAGTATCTGTCCACTTCAACTTTTTCACCATTCGCTCTTCTAATGTATAAAATGGCAATAGTATCATAATCGCCATTTTTTCGATCAGTCAAAAGCTCATCGCGTACTATGATGTCAGATTTATTATTTGGCATATAAGGCATTGTGATTGGATACATCTCATCATAAATACTTAATATAAAACCATTAAACCAGTTTATAGATGATTTCTCTTTACTTGCGCAGTAGCATCTATTTAAGTCGCTATAACTTACGGAACCGTCCTTGGCAACATACTTAAATAAGCTACTCATTCTTTTACACTGATAACACTTACTGCCGTCTTTTTTATCATGTGCATAGTTCCACATATCCTCTGTATCTTCGATAGGAGTGAGTGGTTTTCTGTCGATCAAACGGTTAAGAATATTCTTGGTAAAACTAATACTCGTACCGCCATGACCATCGCCTAAAAGACTTTCAAAAGCCTTGAGTGCGCTATCATAACACGCACAACCATAATCCCATTCATTCTCTGGTTTATTTCCTCTTTCTCTCTTACTTGCAATAGCAATCTCGTTCTTAGCCCATTCCAACGTATTCATATTAATATCCTGCCTTTCGTTCATTAAATTTCAACTTATCTCACCAAATAATAATCTGGTAATAAATCGTTGTAGTCACAGTTTAACGCATAACATAAATTCATAATCGCCTTCATACTCGGCATGCTTTGTTTATTCAAATATTTGCTTATCGTGCACTGGGTTAATTGCGACTCTTTTGCTAATTCGGTTTGATTGATTCTCACGTCTTCCATGAGATCACGTAAATTATCACCAAAAATTTCGATGGCTTCTAATTCGCTAATTGTTTCCATATGCAAAACCTCCAATCAAGAAAATATTCCTAGGGGAATACTGGCATTTAATTCTTTTATATATTATTAAATTTTTATCATATTAATAATAGGGGGGTATTCCCCTGATATATAAAAATGATTTTTGGATATCCATTAATTCAATTTAGCCCCAAAATAGACTAAAAATGCCCTATTTTATCCAGTTTTTCATGATTTTATAGGTATTTTTTGGATATCCATTAAATATTCCTAGGGGAATACTGTTTTTGGATATCCATTAATTTACCAAAAAATCTTCGTCTTCTTCCTTATTTATTGGATACACATTAATTGTCGAATCGTCTTCAACATTTTTTGGATATCCATTAAATGCTCCATTTTTAGACATATCATACCCCATCTTGATGAGAGTTCTTAGTGCATCCGCTTTTGTTAAACCTTCGTTTTTACATAATTGATTCAACCAAAAGATTTCTTCTTTATTCATTCTAAGACGATACTGCTCAGTCCTGCTATCAATTTTCTTAGGTCTACCTCTCCTTTTACCCATGCCAAATCATCCTTTCTCAATCTCTTTGATGATGACCTTTATATCCTTACTGTTATAATCACAAATAACATCATACGTACAATCCTTTGGTAACATAACAACCTGATGCTTTCCTTCCTGATTCAGTTCCTTATAAAGTTTTTCGCGAAGCGCTATAGTATCAAATCTATCTCTTTTTATTCCAGATTTAATCACAAATATCACATCTGTTCACCTCCAAATTTTTCCAGTTCTTTTATCCTTTACGACAATACGTTCCTCAATGTGAAAATCCGACAAATCACAAATAGCAAAGATGGCTGTGAGAAAGTCGTTAAATCGCTGCTCAGAATTAACCTCTCTTTTGTGCTCTTCTCTCATCATATTCTTGATTGCTTTATGCGCTGTCGGGTCCACATATCCAGATCCGTTCCTGCGAATATCATTTTCCATCTAAATCGTCCTCCTCAATAGTTGCTCCCTCAAGTCTTATTCCACCAAACTCCCATAAATCTTTCTTGAGGTCTTCCATATCAATTTCTCCGTCCTCCCACTTTCCATAATACTCCAGAACCTTATCTACAAATCCCGGTAGTCTCTGTCGATAACTTTTCTGCCAGTAGTGGTCCATAAGAACTTCCAAAGGTAATGTCAGAACCAAAGCCAACACTGTATTGACCGTCTCTTCGTAAATCTCTTGTTTTGTCTCAGCAATCTTGTTCCCGATCTTCTCATTCACGATAGCATCGAGCTGTGCCTGTGTGAGATTGTATGTAGCAGTGTTCGCTTTCTTCTCTTCCCGTTGAGTTCTACGTAATTCCGCTCTCTTAGACATGATATCACCTCATTTCTTACCGTAACTCATAAACACATTGATTAAAATAATTGGAGCTGACAATATACATACAATCATAACGAAAATCTTTAATAAAAATCCAAGTTCAAATATACTTTCTGTAAACTGATCATCTTTCAATGCTGCGTAAGTAATGAATAAACCAACCGCCAAATAAAAAGCAATAACCATAATTAAAAAATCCATTAAATATCGCCCGCTTTTCTATGTAATGACTGCTCCGCTTTGAATCCGTCCGGATATCTTTCTTTAAGTTTGTCAATGTTCATGCGCATGATATCATCCAGGCTCCATCCTTTAGCTGTGCAATATTCAGCGATAAACCAAAGTAAATCCCCAAATTCTTTCTTTACATGATCGACTTCGAATGCATGTCCCTGATACATTTTCTGATAAATAGAATGGATTTCCCCAATCTCACCAACCATACCATGAAGCGCATGAAACTTCTGCTCTTCAAAAGTCAATCCTTTGTTAATAGTTCTAGCTGCTAAATCCTGATATTCATTTCCTGTCATAATGTAAATCCTTTCTCAGACGTTTTAATCGCCTCAATAATAGTATTTAATATGTATTCTTCAGACTCATCGGCATCTAGTAATCGAAAAATGCGTTTTTTAGTGGCTACCATGATTGTTAATTTATTATCCGGAGTAATCGATAAATTGATAGGACAATCTTTTTCTTTAGAAATATCAGCTATTTTCTTTATAAGATGTTCCATGTTAGTCGTCTCCATTTCTGTTCTGTTTAATATCATACGGTTTTCTTTTAAACCATGTCATATCAACTGTCTTCCCATAATACTCTAACCCGGCATAGTGTCTTTGTTTATCCCTCTTAATTGCTTTAACTGACCGTCCCGGATCGGGTGCTCTACCTCTCATTTCTGAAAAATCCTTTCCTTATTATAATGGCTTGAGCAAAAACAAAAGACCCAGATTTTACTCTGAGCCAAATGTCTTGATAAAATTATTTGTATGCTATATCACTTATAACTTTTATCGCTGTGCAATAAAGCATCCCCCATAACACACTGCTAGTAGCTTTTCGAATAGCGACACCTGTTGAATCGCAATCCTCAATAGAATCACAATCTTTGCACGCCATTTTCCAATATAACATTCCCAGTGCCCCGGTTCCTGCTAATACTACTGCTTTTACCTTGCCTTGATTTGTCATAATATAAATTCCTCCTTAAAATAATTTTCTCATTATAGAAGATGTTTCTTACGCGAAAAAATAATTACTTCTCCTTTTAATCTAACAACGCCGTATCAATAATCTGAAAATTAGCTCTGTGAATATAAAGAGCTTTACCATCAATCATCAATTTTGTCATTTTAGGCAAGTCTTTAGGAATTTTCCAATATACCTCATCTCCGGAATATGCTACGATAGGCTGTCCAAGCTGACTTTTAATAACCACAACTCGTGACTTACCAAAGTAATTCTTATATTTATTCACGATACCTGCTACATATGTATTATCGGAAAGCTTACCAGTCGACTGACTGTAAATATCAGCTTGTACAAAGTCTACGTCAGGCTGTAGTCCATTCTGTTCGAATATACATGTATCACCACAACTCTGAATTTCTTTGCCGTCAATATTGATCGTGATCACGGATGACATTTCGTATCCCGTAACAACAGATCCGTCGCTACTATAAGAAGTCGTCTTAACCGGATTGCCCTGAATATTGATTTTATCGCCAGTGGTAGTCATAACTTTTGAGCCATAGTTATCGTAAGTACGGATCGTATAACCATTACCTACGAGATTTCCTTTGATCTCATTAATAGCGTCATCCAGCGCCGCACAGCCGGTAACTCCGCCAATAAGGCAGAGACACAAAACCGTGAGTAAAATAAATCTGAGTTTTTTCTTCATTTCGTATCCTCCCAATCATCGATATTATCGTCGGACATCATCTCAAGCTGCCCGGTTTTACGATAGTTATCAAATATCTTTTGTTCCTCATCTGTAAGCTTATTGCCACTTTTCAATAAAGCATAACAAATTTCGCCATATGTAACTTCTGGCTTATTGCGTGCCAAAAAATGAAGTGCGTTGTGTAGAAAATCAGCACATGGATATTCTGAAAATATCCGGTCTTTCGATTTCTGTTTCATTTTTCGAAATATGTTGATCATTTTTAAATTTTCCTTTCCATTTTAATTATGTTTTCTTTCGCGCCATACTCTGAGTTGAACTGGACGAAGTGTATTCTGTCCGCCCATTTTTCGTTTGTTATTTGTAACACAACGAGCTCCAGCACCAGAATTCTTAAACCATCTAACGAATCGCCTGAATCTTCTGTAAGCGCCATTCGTTACTATTCTTCGGTTACATCTCATACACAATTCTTCCTCATTTTAATAATAAAAATTTAACCCACATCGGTAAATCAGATGTTCCAATGGTGTAGCAAAATGCGCAGGTGAAACATACCGTGAAAATAATAAACGCCACACTCCAAAAGAGATGTGACGCAGCGCTGTATTTAGTCCTGGAGGTTATCGCAAATCCTAAAAACGACACCGCAAATAGCACTCCGAATATCAAAGCTAACATTTTGAATCCTCCTCTAAAATCTGTTTCCTAAGATCTTCAGCAAGTTCTTTAGCCATGAGATCATGAACAATTTTTCCAACACTAAAATTCATAGGATCATCTTCGGCCGAGTCTATATTGGGGCACTTTGATCTAATAATAGCTTCAGCATTTTCCTCATCAATATCGTATGGTTCAAAATACTTTTTAAATTCAGACAGTTCATTCTCCAAATCACCAATTCGATCTTCGATTACCCCAATATAATCTCTTATTTTTTCGCCATCTTTATCAGTCAAATATTCCACCGATGTAGATCCGATCATCCATGATAAATCATACAGTTTATCAAGAGCTTCTTCTACGGATACTTTTTCATCACTCATTATCTGAATCCTCCTTACCAGTAATCATCTCACTATACGGCAAGCTCTCAATCCATTTACAAAACTCTCTCCACTCATCCAGCTTGTGATTCTTCCGCTGTCTGTAAATATTCGCCAGCACCTCATAATTCATCATAACATTACGAGTCTGATTATAGCTGCTTGGAAGAAGCTGAATAAGCTGCCACCAGTCTTCTTTTGATTTTGTATTCAAATATTTTTTTCTCCAGTAATTAAGAAGATTTATGGTAAGACAAATATGTCCATTTCCATCAATTCGATAATTACCCCATTCTTCGGCGAGTATTGGTTTATTATCATCGAAATATAAATGCTCCGTAGAGAAATCCTCCAAAGTAAATTCTTTCTCTGCAATCTTGTGCATCGTACTACAAGAGTTTGCAACGACACCAACCTTGTAAGTATCAAACTCTTTCCACCAATACAACGGCGCTGTAATTCTCACATATACTGGCATCATTCTCATATACTTTCGATGCTCTGTACCTGCGTTGGAGAGACGCTGCATTAGAGAGTGGTCGTTAGATCCAAGTTTTTCATCTTTTCTAAAAAACGAATCTTTATCACATAAATCCCTTTGATTATCATAACAATTCACGCATGATTCATCAGAAAAGCACGTATCACTCTTCTCCCATGAGTTCATTGGATTTCGCATACCCTCAATAATAAACTCCATCTGCTCTGGACTTGCCAGACCTACATTTTCTAATTTAATGCTCATCGTTCTTTTTCTCCTCTTCTATAAGTTTTCTTACTGTCATTTCCTTATCCGCAAAATTCATATCTTCCCAAATATTGAGTAAACAGAAAAAGTCTGCAAGACTAAGATTCCTCTTATTGAGTTCTTCAATAAATTCTTTATTATTCATTTCTCACTTTCCCCTTTCCCTTTTCTTATCGAACAACACTAAATATGGACAATCAACACAATTCTCCTGCATATAACCAGTGTGTCGAGTCCCGCCAGTTAATCCTCTACAACAACCAAAGACCGCAGTCCCAGTGTCTTCCATTTCCGAATAACATTTATCGTAGTCAGATATAAATATTTTTAGTACAGATTCCAGGATATAAATGAAAGCTAAAAAGATTAGTAACTCAATCATCTAATCGTCCCTTCTCTCTTAATAATTTTACATCTATGGCTTTTAGAATTTGATCTGGATGAATTTCAAAAACTTTCTCAATATATTCCAAACAAATATAAGCATCCGCCATTTCTTCCAAAAGACTAATTTCATCTCCGCATCCTCTTAAATATTTGCTGATCTGCTGTTGTAATTCAGCCATCTCTTCCATACATATAATACCTGTCGTTTCAATTCCACGATGTTCGACAGCCTTTTTGACGATCTCATTTCGTTCAGCATCTGTAAATTTGATGCCGCTGTTTAAGCCATTAATAAATTTTTCTCTTTGCATTCTTTTCTTTATGCTCCTTATCTTGTAGCACTTAACATAATTTTATTTTTGCATTGAGGACAAATAATATATCGTCCGGCATTCACTGCAAATCCCTGACCACCAGCTGAAATTTTAGATTCTTCTTTTTGCACATCTTCCTGTTCGTCATAACTTAAAAGAGCGCCACATTTAAGGCACTCGACTTCCTTTCTAAATCCGGGTTTAATTATTTTAATCATTTCTTTATACCCCTTTTCTTACAATATCCAGCTTTACAGCCACCGCCTATAGTAAATCCAAAATAAGATTTATGAGCTGGTTCCCAATATTTACAAGACAAACACTGCTTATTTGGCTGAATGAGATTTCCGCCTATACCTATATGACTCATTTTCTCTCCTTTCGTAATCCTTGCATCCCTTGATTTTCTTTTTAATAACTCTACCGTATTCGACATTACACCAAATTCCTTTATAATTGATGCAGGATTTAGTTTTATGATCGGTGCAATTATGTCGACAATCATGACACAATGATTTACTCATTTCTCTTCTCTCTCATAACTTAAAAGAGCGCCGCAATTCTGGCACTCGATTCTCTTTTTATTTCCATGCTATATTACTTGAATCATTGTTTTTATCCATCCTTTCGATGGTAATATCCTGTTCCTTTACACTTTGCGCATTTTCTTCCCGAAGTACTTAAACCAGTTCCACCACACTTAGGACAAATGTCAATTTCGTCAGGTGGCATTGGTTTACCTTGATATTGTGGCATCCATTTCTTAATCATTCACTTTTTCACCCCTCCACGTAAAAGTAAATCTCAATAGCCGAGTTTAATACTTCGACATTATTGCTATCCCATAAAGCCTTACCATTCGTGATATTGGTTACGTCACCGCCGCTTTTCGTAGTAAATCGTACATAATATCTAACATGTACAGATGGAACAATTGGCGTCTTACTTCCATCCGGATTGGTAAAAATGCGAAGATTAGACGTAACAATCTTTCCGTCTTTCTCTTTACATTTCATATTGCAATTAACTCCGGCGGACATATCTCCGAATATTCCGTTCTGTACTTTAAGCTGCTTCTCAATTCCCTCCAAAGCTCTGAGAATTTTCTGATCGTGTAAATCTCTGGTTGCCATAAATAGTTTCCTCCTTAACATTGATTATTTCTTTTTAGGTTTGAAATAGATCGGTTTCTCTGAATGTTCGTTCATGGGAAAGCCTAAACATTCGTTACATGGGTCTTTCTCCTCATATGTATCTGCATCCTCACACAGAGGACAATACTTTGTGAAATTAACTTCCTTATATATGTATTCCATTCTATACACCTACCCCCGATATAAGATACGCACCTGTGACGATTAATCCTACGAATACTGTAAGTCCCAGAAAAATTCCAAGTCTCTCCTTCCATGATAGATCATAACCAAGCAAAAATATGGCTCCTCCGGCTATAGCAACATATATTAAAAAATATCCCAGACATTCTTTCATGATGCTACCCCTCTATTTTTCACAGTCAACTGAGAATATAATTTCAAAGCTTCTTCTCCCTGAAATGCGTTGATAATCTCCATCTCCTGTGCAGGTTTCTTTCTTCCAACAATTAATACTGTATTATCTTTACCATTCGTTGTATCAATACTGATAATCAGGCTATCTACCATTTCAATCCTCCTTTCAAAATAACTCGTCCTTCTTTAAGACTTTCTTGTACATCAATCACTCTTTGATTTGTACTACCAGCCCAGTGATATTTGACGTCAGCGAGTTCTTGTTTAAATTCTCCATCAACCAAAACGTCAACCCATCGCATTCCTGGCAGATCTTTAACCTCTTCCCACAAATATCCGGTATAAATCCAGACCGTCTTTCCCGGAATATATTGCTTTATATATTTAGCTAAATGAAATATAGTGACACGATTTTCTGGAAGTAACGGATCTCCTCCTGAAAATGTCACACCGCTAATATGTTTTTTATACAGATGATAAAAAAGCTCCTGCTCTGCAGCATATCCAAAATAGATTCCTCCATTCGGATTCCAAGTTATCGGGTTCTGACAACCATCACAGTGATGATCACACCCTGCAACCCAAAGAACTGTTCTAAGTCCATCACCATTCCGCATATCATCTGTGGTTATATTATGATAGTTCACATGCAAACACCTCCATTTTTATAAATATTTATCTTTAATGTAATGTTTGAGTATGGATGTTTTATACTCTCTGAAAATCCTTATGGAAAGAAGTTCAACATATTCATCCAACATCATGCTATATAACGCATAATCAAACTCGTATAGTGTATGGTTCCATATTAAAGAATTTGATCGTATGGTTACTTGAATAGATGACAAACAGTCTATTTTATAAACTTCGACAGTTCCATATACCATACACTCTAATACTTTCTTCAATTTTTCCATTAAAATACAAGCATCCTTGTCCGACAACATTTTATATAACACCTCCTAAATATCCCCATTTTCTTTAACGCTATAGTAAGTTTCCGAACCGATCATCATAAAATCTTTCATGGGAATGTCTATTAACTGTCCAATTTCATCAATAGTTTTTGCGGCATCGATATCTAGTTTACTAGGAGTCGGATCTCCAGATGGATGATTATGAACGACAACGAATGCTCCTGCATTAAGTATAAGAACTTTTTGAGCTATACCTCTTCTGTCAATAACACAAACGCGATTAGTTCCAATGCCCATCTCAATGAAAGATTTAAAATGCATTTTGAAATCGAAAATGAGTAAAAATACATGCTCTTCCGCATAAGTGTCCAGTTTAAGAGTTTTGCACAATTCATATACATCATCCGGTTTTTTGAATTGATGATTCGAATTGTAACTATCCATCCTTTTGGACCAAACTTTTTCGAAAGTCACCAATCCGTTTTCATCCAACCTTGTCTCATATTTTCTTGCAATCATGGTTCTCCTCCAGTCTAAACAAAATTAAAAGACCCAACGTATCTAACGCTGAGTCCTTTAACTCATTTGAAAAATTGTGTCATTACAAATTTCTTATACTTTTGTACGACCTCGTAAGCTGCATAATCTGTAGTCAATCCATTAAGCATTCTATTTGCAAAGTCAGTAAATGACACGTCAAAGTTATTGCCATCACGTCTCGTGACCTTAATAACCAGACTGTCATTCTCGTTAACCTTTACATATATAGCTCCCTGAATCTTTTCTTTAAGTTTCGCCTGTAAGTTCATACTAAATAAATATTCATAATCTGTCACAGTTTTACCCTCCTTTTCTACTAAAGGAGTTGTTTTTGACGCGGCTTTCCGAATCATTTCTTTTTCTCTCTTTCTTTTGGTTCGGCTCTGTAACAAAAACTGTTGTCTTGGATAACTACTCCGCTGTTCCATAAGCTACAATATACATTCCCTCCTGTTTTAGTCGGTTCGCCATAGCAATACTTACAATCGATGCAGTAGCATTTAGCTAATGGTGGATCGTCAAAACGATGATTTATCATGTATTCATATCGCTTAGCATATTTACATTCCGCTATAAAATCATGCAATTTTATGACTGAAATCATAATGATTCCTAAAACAAACACAATTGATACTAATACACCGAGTATGAAAAATAGATCTTTTAAATCACTTAATCCCACCCAGCAAACTTCCTTTCACTAATCCTCTTTCTTTTCCAACTATAATAATTACTATTGCCTGTAATAATTCAAAACTAATTTTCTGATTACATCGAGGTAGAACGTAATACAATCGCTTATCATTTTTTGCGGCGTCATATACTTTACGAACTAATTCTTTTTGAAAGTCCGTTAAAGAAAACTTGCAAACTTTTTCAACAAACTCAACAATATCTATATCATTTAATTCCATCCAACAAACTTCCTTTCATTAAATTTTTTCTTCTTATTTAAGGCTTTGGTTATCGCCATATCAATTCCAGATCTACTTTTTAAATGATAGAAATATAAATCATGATATGGGGTATTCAAACGATCTATCCGTCCACACGCCTGCTCTGTAACTTTATAACTGTAGTTCTGAGAGAAAAATATAATAGTATCAGTCTTAATACAATTCCATCCCTCACACCCAGCTGTATACTGAACCAAATATATCCATCGCTTGGCATCTGGCACTGGTTGATGAGCATGTCCGGACCATTCAGCAACTTCGTATCCTATATATTCGTCGTCGCTAAATAAATGCAGTAACATTTCCCGTTCGTAATCAAAATTGTAAAATATAATAGCCCTTGGGACTTTCTCTAATATCTCCATAAGAGCTACCACTCGAGATTCATCAGTATTTACAATTCTTCTCAAAATATAACAAAGCTGAGAAGCCTGCTGAATAGGCTCATCTTTATATGGGTCCCATCTGTTTCTCATAACATCTTTGTATTTTGGAATATCATAAGATACACCAATATCAATATGATGCTGAACAGTATGTCTGTGAAAATCCATATCAATAAGAATACTGTTTCGTAATCTTATTAATCTGCCAGTATTCAGATATCGGTCTATTTGCGGATATTTAGTAAATCTGGAATATACCACATGCTCTCTGCAGAACTCCGTTTTATTTTTATAGAAGCCGTTCGCCACAAACACAGGAATATAATCAGCCCAACAATCTCCAGGAGTTGCCGATAATATAATCCAGTTGTTGTTTTCAGCGATTTTCTGAAATGCTTTTACCCAAGCTCCAGATCCAGTGACCCGATCTTCGTCAAATATAAAGAATCCTCGTTGAATCTCGCTATATTTCTTTATATTATTCCAAGAATCTATCACTACAATCTGTCCTGGATATAATTCATTTTTATCTGGATGTACAGACATTCTGTAATTAGCCAATTCAAAATCCCATTCGTGAGAATCTCTTTTCATCGCTGTTGTAATAATATAAAGATTCTGAGGATTCTTCATTGGCACAAATTCCTGATTAACAAAACTGCCACCATTCTCTTTGAAATAATAATAGAGACCAGTCCTAGATTTACCAGAACCAGTCCCTCCGTTGAGAATACAGCCATTTTTCATTTTATTAACGGCTTCCATTTGATAGTCACGTAAGAAGTCTGTCAATGTGATTCCTCTTCTTTGATTGGAATAATCCATTTACCATTCTTTTTGTAGGCGTCTGGATAGCAACCGCGTTTAATATCTCTACGAACAGTATCTTTAGAAACACCGAAGTATTCCGCTATTTCTTTAACAGTAAATTCGCCATAACCAATAGAATCTCCAGAATGAGCTATGTCAATAATTTCTTTCATACATTTTTCATAATATGGCTTTGTGAACTTTTTCATCACATCGTTGTAATATCCATGGTTGTTGAAAAAATATTTCATGAATGCCATAGCAAGTCCTTTTTCTGGATCAAAACATTCATCCTTCGAACATTTTACAACTGTCTTTTCACCCCCATACCAGTACACGATAGTTGCTGGCGGATTGAATATTACTTTTTTAATGATTTTATTCAATGCGTTCTGTTTTTCATTATTCTTTCCTTTATGCAGAGCTTTGTAATTCACATTAGACATTGGGGAATAATTAGTTGGAACACCAAGAATCCCCATACGACATCTTGTGCATACTTCAGCATTGTCTTCAAAAGCACATACATATTTGAACTTACACATATTCTTTACCTCTTTTCATTTCCAGTCGCCTCTAACATAATTCCACAGTTAATAGCCTTTACAGCAATAAAAGCACTGCTGAGCTCTTTCGAGATTCGATAAGCGGTGTATCCGAAGATTCCTGCTATAATAATTCGTGTTGTATTATTCATAAATATTCTCCCGTACATAAAAATAATTAATGTCAACACTTAACACACTCGCAAGATTAGCCAAATATGATGCATTTGGTACCCTGCTTCCATTTTCCAATCGAGCAATATAAATATGTTCCTTCACAAATCTATATTTTCGCAATTTACTTATTCCTCCCCACTGAAATCTATTTCTACAAAATATTTTCCGGATTCCGGTTCATACTGCAATGGATAAACGGCATATCCTTCCTCCATAAGGTATAATAAACTATTGCCAAATTCATCTCCATGCCAAGTATCAACATCTTGCAAATCGCAGTTTTCAACATACATTAAATGATTCGCCATAACCGTTGCATAACGATTCGTGTGACCCATATTATCAGATTCCATTTTTGAACGCAGACTATCTGAATCAAGATTTCCAATGTACAGAATTACTTTTCTATAGTTAAGATCTTCAACAAAATCATCAATATAACGTTTCATATTTTTATTCCTCCGGATGCTCTTCTTCAGCCATTCTTGCAGCAAATCTATCAATTTCCTGAGTAACTTCCATCGCCTGCAGATAAGCTGTTCTTCCTGTTTTACCGTTGACCTCCCAGTCATAAGGTCTGATATCCAAATCCACTGAACGAATATCAATATCATCGAGCATGGATACCACATCCTCATCCAATCTATTAGTGCGATCACCTGTCACAAGATAAATCTGAGGTCCGCGATCATTGAATTTAACTTTGATTGGAAGATACATGAACGGTTCTTCACCCTCTTCTCTAGGCTCTTTAATCTTCACGTTCCAACCGCGACTGATAAGTTCATCTGCCAGATCCTGAGTCGGAATAATCATAGCGAAGTTACGATCTCCTTCACGATTGAATTTGCTACCCTCTCCTCTGAAGTTTCTGTAAATAATTCTTGTGTCGTTAACCTGTAAAATATCTCTTGGTGCAAATGTAAGTTCCATAATCTTTTAATCTCCTTTAATCTTAAAATATAAAAGCCCAGCATTAGCCAGGCTTTGTTTCAATCTGTTACACATTCGAACTTATGTGTTCTTCTATTATATTTGTAAATTTTTTCTGTTAAATAATCACTACTTGGGGTTACCTCACGAAGAGTGTCCCTCAGAACGAGTTTCAAATCTTTCGGAGCAACTCCTGATCCTGTGCTATGAATCATAACTTCATGGATGCTGGTGAATACCATGTAGAAATCGGAATCCAACAATTCGGATATTTTTTCAGCTACACCAGGTAAGAAAACTGCAATTGCCCCGTTCGTTTTTCTTGTGGTGCTGAGTGTGTTTCCGCTAAACGATTTATCTAAATCGCAGATATCCTCATCATTCATAAAACTCTCACCTGCATAAGATTCATCACATAATACACCTTCCCACTTATAGATTCGTGGCGGCGTTAAATAATAAGTGTTTTTAATAGCTTCATTGAAAATATCAGTTTCGGTTTTTCTCCATTTTTCAACCATAGATTTGAGAATTTTAGTGCTAATAAGGTCTTCTCTATCGTCCACTATTGCACAAACGGTAAGAGCAATATCGCCAAGAGTTTTATGCACGACATTCTTTAACACATCAGCATTTCTGTCACAATTAAGTAACCGCACAAATAGTCTGCTTTTAGCGGTATCATAATCCATCAGTTCTTTGGTTTTAACGTATATGTTATTGTTTTTTGCATGAAGCACATCATTACTGATATAATTGATAATAGCGTTAAGCTTAGCCCCTTCATGATATGCTTTGTAAACTTCGTCTACATGCACACTGCAAACTTCGTAAGCGTCGTCATGCTCTGCGAATGTAATGTTTAATCGATCTCCTTCCTTATTCGTAAATTTGATATTCTCCAATGGAATATCCGTAATGTCATGAATACCGTTCATAAGCTGCTTGATAAATAATTCATAATTCTTATCCATAATGATTCCTCTCTTTCTGGAAAATAAGTTGGAAAGTTGTAAATATAAAACAAAAGAGCCTCAGCTATTTTAGCCAAGACTCTTAGTTTTCATTGTTTAAAGTCGATATTTGCATATCTAATTATTTTATAAAAATCTTTCAGAGATAACTGCGCTACACCGTATTCGCAATGCTCACACTTGCCATCACATCCTACACTGGCAGTTGAATTTCCAACCATGTTCGGATGACCACAATACATATCTACGGTGTATTTGACATCTCCTTCTTTATTTTTTAAATAATGTTTCATAAACATACCTCCTTAATTTTCTTCTCATTATAGGAGTTGTTTCTTACGCGAAAGGTATTTCTTCTTCATAGCCATCTGGAATATTCATGAAGTCTGGTAATGGTTTTTCTTTAGCAATATAAGGATCGTCCGATACAAACCATTCGTAATCGCCATATTTAGATATTGCCTCAATAGCATCATTAACCAATGCATCATAAAATGAGCGGTCGATAATATCGTCATTATTTCCGTTAATAATTTCAGCCCCAGCAATCTTTTTCTTTTCTCCGGTCTCTGGATCGATAACTTCTACATCTTCGTCAGCTTTCTTTAAGAACTGCTCTGATTCGAGCCAACGATAACCAGTTGTACCAGTCGCTGCGTAGAATTTACCATTCTGTTCTCTCACAAGTAATCCACCACCGCAACCAGGTTTAATCGGACAGAACTCTCCTACTTTTCCTACGAATTGTCTATTGTGACCATCGCTAATCTGCTCTTGAAGAACTGCCGCTTCTGGTTCAAAAGTAGTGTCTGAGATTTTACCTTTCTTGTAATCGGATTCCAACTTCTCCAGTTTCTTCTCGTATTCAGACACATCAGGAAGTTTTTCGTTCATGTCTAAATATAAAGCTGATTTTACAGAAAAAGTTTCTCTCATATCATTGACGGTTGTTGGTTCTTTACTGAAGCAGGTTTTGAATACATATGGAACTGCAAACTGTTTACCAGTAGCTGTCCATGGATCATTTTTATGTTTTCTGTTATCTCCCGGTGCATATCCGTAAAGATCTTCACATCCCTCTGGATCTTTGTACTTAGCGATATAAACCGCATTATTTACCAGACACATTCTGTCATATGTAGCCTCATGCTCGAATGTGTAACCATACTTCTTACCAAAGTCCATAACGAACTTAATGATTTCTGGTGTCGCATCCGGAATCTTGATTGAGTCTGTCTTTATGTGTGCAACAGTGAATCCACGCTTCTGTACCTCATGTTTAAGATCCACCATGAACAGAGCGCCTCGCTTAGCAACAATGTTATCCTTGTTTCTAACATCATGGAATGGATTAGAGAATGTCGCCGAGGTAAGACCATATACAGAGTTGATTGCAGTCTTTAATGCGTTAGCCAAATCTTTAGAGGTCAACTCGCCATCTTTGACTCTCTGAATATATGGTTTGAGTTTTCCATCAAGCATTTTGTCAACTTCATCCCAAGCTTCATGTTTAATACTTACACGACCTTCAACAATATCGCGATATGCCTTCGTGTATCTAACACCAAACAGACATTCAGCAATGGTACTATGAGGATGCATAGACGCAATATCAAGAAGCGCGACATTACCATACATACCTGGTTCAGCATATACGTATCCACCTTCACCGACTTCTTCTCCACGATATGTAGAAACGCCATTCTCATATTTGTATCCCGGAAAATAAGGTAAAAGAGAACCAGCTTCTCCATGTATCTGAGACATCATTTCCGGACAAGCTTCTTCCAGGAAATCGTGAGTCTCTTCGTCCATTTCGAATACTGGCTCCGCTAAATTACGATAATTAAACTCATTTTGAGGATTCTTATTGTTCCCAAATATAAACTTAGTTGTTAAGGTGTTGGTGGTATCATTTACTGTTAACCCTGCCAGATCAGCGAGAATCTCTCTGGCCAACCAATCAGACTGAAGATAATTCCATGCTGCTTCAGTGGCAAGAACATCGTTATCACAATACTCTGCTACTTTCTGCCATAACTCTTCAGGTACCGGCTTATCCCATGGAAGTCCAAGCTCCTGATGATGAATACCCATTTCGATTTCCAGTTTCTTCAGACTCTTTTTATTACCAGCTGAAGCGAAATCGTAAATATCAGTATATGAGATATTATACGCCTCACCGAACAGATATTTTCGACTTTCACCTTTGCTGCTATTTGTAATCTTCTGTGATAAATTATAAATCTCTAATGGAGTATATCCCATCATGCAGGCATAAAGCATATGGTTATCATATCGGCGACAGTTAAATCCAACCAACTTGAATCTAATAAGTTCTTCAACTTGCTGCGATGTAGGATTGATCATTCTTACAATCGGTGTTTTCTCACCCTGAACTTTCCAATTGATAAGAAATAAGTTTGGAAACACCTCGCAGTCAAAAAATATCAATGGCGAATCATCCCCAGAGCCTACTGGTGGAGCAGCGTCTTCCGATTTAAACGGCATCTTATTAACAGCCTTTATACAATACGGAGCCTGATTTGTACTCTGAGTAGCAAAAGCATAAACTGCATTTTTCATATCAGATACATCATAATGCTGACCGCTGTCATAAGCATCATCTAGTAACTTGTTAATAAAATCAATACTACATCTGGTGCTTGGGTGAATCTCTTTGTTAAGATTCTTCTTAATCATAGTTCTTAAATGTTGTTCGTTTTTAAATCCTTCAATGTTTATCACTTTTTTTCCTCCTTCTTTCAGGGGAAGACCTGAGCTAATGTGTGCAATGGGTAAGTTGTTGCATAAGGTAAGCTTTCTTCTAAGTGAACTTTTTCCTGAAAATACTTTAATTTCAATGTCTTTGTCATATAATCGATTGAGTTTTGTCGGATCCCCGTCATAAATATAATGAAGATGAATGCCAGCTCCACTCTTGCTCAGCTCAGCATAAGTTGGTGGAAACTTGCTTGCTGCTTCCAGATTCTTTTCGAATGATTTCTTACCAGACTCGTCCTTAATATCGAAGTCAATGACTATATGATTCTCTGGAATCTTGACATAATGAAGTTTATGAACATCGATGTCGTGTAACCTCGTGGTAACAGCATCCCATGGCTTGGTCGGGGTTTCCTTTTCATTGGCGTATTGAGCCAGATAATCTCCCGCAAGGATGTCAAATTCTGAAGGTATTCCATCCATAAATTCAATAACATATTTTTTGTCAGCATTATCTTTCTTCTCGCTCCTCATATCTTTCTCGAATTTATCAAGCCTGAATCCGGAATATACATTTCGAACTTTAGTCTCTTCGTCGAAGCCTTCCTCAAAATGCCAGAAATAATTTCGTAATTCTTCTTTGAATGCTCTCTGAGAATATGGATAAGGAACCTTAGTCTCATCACAATAAGTTTTATACATTTCCCATGCGGTTTTCAGAGTTGTACCATCGTTCTTTTTGAATACCGAGAAGGAATCGACCACAAAGTTATAGAAATCGTTGGTGGCTCCCATCATCAGAGTTGGAACGTAATTATCATATGCGTCCTTATTTTTCAAATACACCTGATGACAATGATAGGCAATACCCGGTAACTCAAAAGGAATCTTATTGATACAATCGTTGTAGTCTTTCTGATCGAGTTTTTTTCCAGAGGGCATCACATCAATAAGTCGTCGCAATAGACCAGATTTGCTATCAGTGATTTTTACAGGTTTATTCGTACCCATGAATAAAAACGCATTAAATTTATTTGCGTAAGTAGACTTGAATTTCTCGTTCACCGTCATAAGTTCGTGAGAAACCAAACTATTCAACCGAGTATTATCCTCAATTCTTGATAAGTCACCATCATGTTGTATAGCGACCATTGGATTGGACTTGAACGCCTCCAACGCAAAAGAGTTACTACTGGAACCCAACGCTTTCGCATCGAATACCGAATAGTAACCCTCGAATAATCGCTGTATAATATTTAAGATAGTGGATTTACCAGTTCCTGCAGAACCATACAAAACCAAGAATTTCTGGATATATTTTGAATCACCCTCGATGATAGAGCCAATCGCCCATTCAATCTTATGTCTTTCTTCTGGGGTATACAGAGTTGAAATGAGTTTTTCGTAACCTGATATATCACATTCTCGCAAAGGATAACTAAGTTTTTTACTGGCATAATCAGTCTTTGTAGTCTCAGTATCTCCAAATATAATTTTCTCATCGAGTGGGTGAAAGTTATCTCGCATTCGTTTCTGACAGTATTTATGCCACGAATCAATGGAACCTGAATCAGAATCCCACATATACTTAGTGACAAGACTGTCTGTTGCCGTTTTGCGACGTTCTTCAGTGAATTTGTATAATTCCTGATCCACCATATCGATAACATCTTGTTCCTCTGTTGACCAAAGTCCTAAATCTTCTCGCCATACAGCATAAAAATCGCCACCTCGTATCATGAGATCCGACGATTTCTTTAATATAAATTTGGGAAATATTTCGGTTACGCCCTGCTTTACACTACGCGTCGAAATCTTCATGAAATCCATATTTTTTGTTCCTTTCTATGATATGCTGTCTAAATACCAACACAATTGGGTCCAGATATCATGTTTTCGTAAATCTTTACAACAACCTCTTATCGTGAATAACCCACCTTCACCATCTGGTTTATAGTCTCGTTTTGAAAATTTATCCATTATTTCATGGAATTTATCTCTATCAAAACAATCATCATTCATATAGCTCAAACCTAAGCTTTTCATCATATTCCAAAACCACTGCTTAGTACGGTTTCCATATCTCGAATCGTCCATGATAGTTTCTTCGCATCGAATAGCCAAGGCTATCATCATCTCAAGCATACTGCAAGGACTATCCAAATATAATAGATCAGTCTTCGTAATACCAGGAATCTCGTTGTAAAATCTGTAACGAAGATCTTCTCCATCGGACGCTCGACTGCTATCGACATATTTATATACAAAATTAGTGTTATGAAGATGTGCAAGTAATTTACGATATGATACTTTGTTTCCAACCTTTACGATATCAGCCAGCCAATTGAAATACTTGTTTTCAATTGCATTTTTATCCATCATAAACGTCTCCATATCTTCTTGTATCTGCAAGAATTTCATAATCCGTTCTCAGTCGATCATTTCTCACAAATACAGAATCATCCTCATATTCTCCAAAATGAGATAATGAATCCTCTCCGATTAAATCCTCAATCTGATCATCTGTCAAAGGCTCATCATCAGTATCTGTGACTACTCCATCCGCCCAATATGAAAGAGTCTCTGTGTTATAATCACTGTCGCTAAATTCTTCTGGTGTAATAATGTACGGTTTATCCATTTCGTCTTCCTCCTCTCTTTTTTCGTTTGTTTTAATATTTGATGAATACTGGGTATATCCGTTCTCTTCTATTATTTGATTCTGAGTTACTTCCGAATTATCTGGCTCTGTTTCACCATAATCGTATCCCTCTTCTTCATCATAGTCTTCAGGATCATAATAATTTTTCATCAATTTATAGGTGATAGCGGAGCCTAATATAGCCCCGCCCAAAAATATAAATAATCCTTTCATAATGGTTCTCCTTTAATTCATGTAATAATAACAATAATCGAACATATCTCTGTAGGGATTCCCAGACCCGATTGAATCGAGTCCAGTCATTCACATCATATCAAGGATGTCCCCGTCAACATTGAAATCAAGTAAGATTGTTCTCTCGTATCCATTTACAAAAGCTCTGTTCTCAGGTCTGTGAATATTGTAGATACCGAAATCCACCTTATATTCATTGTCTTTATCATAGACCCATCCGACCTGCTGACCAATCTTGGTTCTATAAATTCCGAGCATATCATAAACCTCGTTTAAGAATAAGAAGCCTTTATCCCTGAGTCTATCATTAGCTGCGTCCTGCTGACGACGTAAAAACATGAGATTAAATTCTGGATCTTTAGTCCATCCAATACATCCATCTTCATAGAATTTAGCATAAGGACTATATCCAGTAATATTATCCGGATCGATTACCTCAACTTCTTTTGTAATGGTTTTGGTTTCACCGTTTTCATCGGTAACAGTCTCTTCAACCTGCTCTCTTCGAATGTTGTATTTGAGTTCCCTATCTAATTCTTCACCGAATCTATCCACAACTCTTCCGCGATATTCCTTGAAGCTCTTATCGATGGCTGTGTATGCTGCAGCTAAAGCTACATTTCTCTTTCTGAGCATATTATTTGATGTAAGAATAGCACCAATAGATAATCCACCAAGAATAACGGATGGTGCATATAATTTGGCGATTTTAACTGCCGTCTGAGCATATGTAACAGTCAATTCTTTCTTGCTGTCTTCTTCAGTCTGGGCACCATTTTCGATATCCGCATGAATATCATCGATTTTCTCTTTTGCTTCCTCAGTGATATCGGAAAGTTTTGTGGTTGCTTTACAAGCCATAACAGCACTGGCAACAGCTCCAACAATACCGGTTACTACCAGAATTTCAGGGCTGTGCTTTTTTAATTTAAAGCCAACTCTGTTTACAGTTCTTCCTAATGATTCAACAATAGCTAATTTTCTCATATCAATAATTCTCCTTTTTAAATTCTTCAATTTCTTTTACAGACATACCGTCAATTCCAGCAGATTCACCAGAATCGGTATGTTTAAAAAACTCTTTTCCCTGCGGAAACATATATCGGAACATGCAGTAATTAGCAGCGTCCGCCAGATATTCAAGATTTCCCGTTTCCTCAAATTTGGCAATACATTTCTTCAGTGATCCGATGGCATCAACATTGCCTGATACAAAGTTTCTCGATGCTTTGCCATATTTGTAATAGCTCTGTACAACGAGACCTTTCCTGATCTCATCGAATTTCTCGCTATATTCTGTTTTTATTAATGGGTCAAAATTAATTAAATAACTCATAATCCTCCTTAATCAATAGATACTACTCTAGGCATTTTGATGATGTATCCATCTCTTCCATGTATAACCTGCGCATTGGAAATATTCATCCAGCCATATTTATTGTCTGTGTAATTGCATGTGACACCGGATAAATCATACATATCAGCAACTGTGACTACGTTATATGTATCCATAATTTCATCCATGCTCGCTAACACACTCTCCGCTTCGCTCCTTGTATCGTAGACCAAATCTGCAAAATCATAATTGGTTCTTGTGGAACGATTATTTTCTCTTCGTCCTGAACCTGAAGAATAGTCACGATACGAAACACGACTTGAGTTACTACGATTTCCACTTCGCTTGTCTCCATACAGAATCATATCAATTCCATCTTTCACAATGTCAGATAACGCCTTTTTTATCGACGGAACCAGAACATCCATAAAAATATAATTCTTTACGGAATTAGCATCTTCTGAGATAAACACATCCTTGAATTTGCTTACTTCGCTTTTCTTTTTCTTTTTAACCGTTCCTTTTACAACTTTCTCTACTTTTTTCGTAGGAACTGTGTTTGCTGCATTAGCTTTTGGAATAGATCTTTCACTCATCTTAGTTTTCTCCTTTAATATTTATTTTTCCCGGAAGCGTAATTCTTGAATTTGCAATCCGATTATTGGCTTTCTTAAATTGATAAGCCAAATTACTCCTCGCTTTCTTTTCGGAAGGAGCGGTCGTTTCACCCTCCCAAATGTCAGCAAGAAGAGTGTTAAATTCCATAACAGGTCCGCTATAGAAATATTTAGGCATACAACCACTCCTTAAAAATAAAAGAGAAGACACCTTGTTACAGATGCCCTCTCGGTAATATTACTCTTCAGTTTCCTTAGATTCTCCAGAATCCCCAGAAAGGTCTTCGAGTTCGACATAATCGTTCTCAGCAACCGCTCCATCCTCATCTTCAACGTGTCTGCTTCCAAGCGTATAAGCCGCAACCAATCCTGCCCCAACCGCAACTGCCTTTAAGACTGTTGTGACCTTAACATCTTTGATTTTGTCCTTTGCTTTGGAAACAGCTTTCTTGAATTTTGATTTTTTAGCCGGTTCCTCAATTTCAACTTCTTCGTTCTCGTCAAAGTTTTCTGTGTTTTTAGTTTCTTCCATTTTAGTTTCCTCCTGAAATATAATATTTTTCTCATTAAACACTATGTAAATAACGCGAATTATCCGAGTTTCGAGAAATCATATCTCGGAGCTACATGATAATCCAATGTAATGCATGGTCGTCCGTCATCAGATATTGCAGAGCCATAGCTAATTTCAAGTTGGCCATCATCCAGATTCCATCCCAACTCATCGCTTAACGTCGTCGGTGGCAATCCTATTTCATTATAGAAGTCACCTAATGATGCATACATTTCATACACCATAGTCTCATTGATTGTATTTACTGCAGCCCTAATCGTCTGAATATCTGATTCGAAATATCTTCCGGAAATGCCATCATAACAGAGCTGTTTACCAGACCCTGCAATAATCACCTGATTGCTTGATACTGGATGCTCGTCTACATGTTTCTGAGCAACTTTATCCTGAATCAGTTTCGCTTTTTCTTCGCCGATAGTCTCAATAACTTCTTTTTTGTAATCGGTTAATGCGGTTTCAGAAAGTTTATAAGCCGTTGCTATTGCTGCATTTCGTTTTGCATGAACTGAATTAGATCCCAGAAGAAAAGCAACAGATGCTGCTCCACTAATCGCTGCCGGAATATAACATTTCCAAGTTGTTTTGAATATATCCACAGGAGTTAGCTTAGTAATTTGACCGCAATCAGGCCCTGTTGATTCTTCGATTAATTTCTTATTTTGTCTACGCTTTTCATTCTCAATCAATTGCATAGCTTTAGGTGTCGCCTTTACTGCCAGCACGGTTGAGGTAATAGCACTAGCAATACCAAGTCCAATTAAAATTTCAGGACTATGCTTATCGAAACCTATTTTTACACCTTTAATAAAATTTTTGATAAATGATGTTTTCATAATATTCCCTTTCTTTATATAAAATTAAAAGAGCCCTTGTTAGGACTCCTTTTCATCTTTGCTCGAAATATATTCATCGAGTCTAGCATCAACCTGTTCCTGCATCTGCTTATCCGACGCTAAGCTGACTAAAATACCGCCAACCGCGGTGGCTACCCAGCCCACGATCTTGATAACTGTAGTTGCATTAATTTTGTTCTTCATGATTTTATCCTCCTAAAATATATTTTCTCATTAAAGTAATTGCAATTTCCGCGAATCAGTAATAATCGTCATAATTGACTCGCGGTTCGAACGGCATTTCCAAAATATAAAAGACAGTACCATCATCCAATTTGGCTTTCCTGTGATTAAATTCAATCCAGAACTCTCCCTCATCCGTCGGAGCCCATCCCATTTCTTCGCCAAAGTCAGTTTCTTCAAGTCCGAGTAACGAATATAAATCGTTTAATACATTAGCGCCACCTAAAATATAATTACGGTTTACATGGTACTCCGCCGCAAGTACCTGCTCTAAACTCGCTCTGAAGAATCTTTTTGAATATTCCTCGTACCATAAAACCGGCTTTCCGCTACTCTCTTCTTCGAGACTCGAATCACAAGGCCCATCTAAATAAGACGCGTTGATGTATATATGTTTTGCCTTATCCACAGCAATCGCTTCGATGATTCTATTATCAGTTTCTTCACCGTACAATTCTTTTACTTTGTTACGGTAATCCCTGTAAGATTGATCAACTATTGCGTATGCACTCGATAATGATGCCTGAGTACGTTGATTTAATACGTTCGAGCCAAGAATACATACGACAGTCGCTGTTCCAGTGATTATAGTTGGCAAATATACCGGAAGCACTGTTTTTACTTTTTCAATCTTTGTAAGCTCTTCCTCACCTTTGTTTAATTTTGCCGTATCTAAAGCGCGTACAGCTTTTGGTGTCGCATTAGCGGATGCTATGGCAGTTGCCACCACACCAGCCACAGCTACAAAGGATAAAATAGTTGCTGAGTTACGTTTGATAAATAAGCGTGCGTTCATAGTTTTCTCCTTTCGTGTGAAGTTTAAAAGTGAAAAGAAACAGTGTAAGATTTGAACTTACGGCCTACATCGTTTCCAATGTTGCTCTACCCAACTGAGCTAACTGTTTCTCATTATAGGAATTGTAAAATACGCGAACAAAAAGAAAGAGGACAAGATATGTCCCCTCTCCAATTACCATATGTGGTTTACTCAAAATGTTTTAATACTAAATATATGAATAAACCTCCAACTACTGCAATTAAAGCTGGCATTTCTTATCCTCCTTTTCTGAGAAATCGTTCTCAAGTCTCTTTTCTTTACTAAGCTCTACGATATAAGGAGCGAGGTAAATCAGTGAAACGATGAAACATAACACCAGATATCCTTTCCAGTGTTTCTTCATCCATTTGTCACTTTCTTTACATAACTCCCGGTAATCTTTGAAAAAGCTTTTCATAGTAAAATCCTCCTTAAAATAATTTTCTCATTATAGGAAATGTTAATTACGCGAAAAGCAAGAGTCATTGCTGACCCCGCTTACTAATTACTTTTTCACGAAATGCCTTATGATCAAAGCAATTATCAATGCACATATTATTACGTCGCCAAACATCACAATGAATCCTGCTCCAACAACGAAGCCGAATGCAATCGTGACAATTGCTATCACCAATAATAATGTGATTAAAAATGTAAATAATATCATAATACAATTCCTCCTTAAAATAATTTTCTCATTATAGGAGTTGTTTCTTACGCGAATAATAAAAAGAAAGAGCCCTTGTTAGGACTCAATCTTGATAATTACTTGAAGTATTTCTGTAAATACTCGTATACTTTTTTGCTTCTTCATTTGATAACGAGGCTAATACCCATCGCTCTTCACATCTAGCTGTTCTGTCTCTACATGCAAATATAAATGGTCTATCTGCCCCTAAAGTATCGTCGTGATTAGCGTCAAAGTTTTCGCACATTGTATTCATATGTATCACTCCTTTCTCATTATAGCATCTGTAATTCACGCTAAATATTTCGTCTATCAAAGCATGTTTCCCAGCGTTCTCGTTTCAATGGTTTCATCTTCAAAGCCCACATAATCTGTCGAATAGTTACCGTTGGATATAAATTATCTTCGCACTCACCAGCACGATCATCAAAGAACTTTTTAAATCCTTCATTCAAATATAAAGCATCCACTAACCATGGATCTATCTCAGTCCAATAAGTTGATTTGGTTTCTGGTATTCTGCGCTGCTGAATTACAGCCAATCCTTTCTTCCCAATCAAATATAACGTACACCTGCTGTAGACTGGGTGATTGCAAATATAAATTTTTCCATACATATGTGAATAATTCTCCGGTTTCTCAAAATGGTATCTCATAGTTTCTCCAAGGCAAAAAGAAAGAGCCCTTGTTAGGACTCAATCCTTTAATTTGTAATACTTGTGTGTTCTTTAAGGTTTAATAATCTTCCGATTTTGCTGTCATCGTCTGTTTGTCTATAAGTAACGGTTTTTCCATTGTGCTCGATGGTAACTTCGTAATTTTCTCCATTAACTATGTTATAAATTGCCTCGTCGTATTTAGATTTCATTTCATCGTATTCTTTATCTTTGAGATTTTCAACCTCATCAATATCTCTACGATATTTCGAATCCGCTTCCGCGAGTCTGTTTTCGTAATAGTTAATAGTTGTTACGAATCCACCAATACCTAATACAATAACCATGCTCATAATCATTCCAATAATAGCTTTCTTCATAGTTTTATCCTCCTTGAAATTAAGTATTTGTTTTCATTATAGAGGATGATTTTTACGCGAAAAAAAGAGCCCATGCATTATACACGAGCTCTTTGAATGTATAAAATTATTCTGGCTTCCATGACGGATCAACTTCTTCGATTATTGCATTTCCTCTATCGATATATAATATTTCTCCGTCTTTTAAAACAAGATTTCCGGAATCTTTATAGTCTTCATCGTAGCCTGATAAATCTATGACACAATCACCAGCATCATAATTGCCACCTTTATAATCTTCATATTCAGAAGAATCTTTAAAAATGTAAAACGAAGTATAACCATCGTATCCCTTCACTGGAGTCACTTTGAAATTACCAGCTTTAATGTCTGTACCGACTGTATAAGTCCCCTCACCTATAATATTATCTCCGCCTCTATTTGCAATTTCTTCATTTATAGAATCTTTTAAAGCAACCAGATCTTCTGTGCTCATAGATGCTAAATCAATGTCGGATGCCATAACGGGTGTAGCAACAAGTAGGCACATTCCTAACGTGATACCTAAAATACTTTTTATTTTCATTTTGAATCCCCCTTTTTATCATCATCGCCCACAAGGGACAGTATTCCTATATACATAGCCACAATACATGATGCTATTCCTATATATACGATATTTTCGTCATGTGCGAAATAACCTACAAATATAAGAATTATTCCAAACAGTACAAAAATAATTCCGAGTTTTGCTTTAAATGTTTTACTTTTAGCTTTTCTATCTAATTCTTTTTGCTTGATTTCAAGTTCTTTCAAGCGTATAAGCTTGTCCACCTCAGCTTCTTTTATCCTAGCCTCATCCACTTTGCGATATGTATAGGTAGTTTCCACGCTTCCATCATCGAGCAGTATCTTATGTCCACAATATTGACAAAAGCACTCTTTATGACCATCCTCTATCTGAAGTTTAGCACCACATTCCGGACATTTCAAAGCTATCATCTTAACCATAGTCCACACCGTCCCTTTAGTAAAAATCACTAGAAATATTATATCACTACACATTGAAATATGCAATAAAGATAAAAACGAAGACGCCAAGTAATCTCAGCGCCTTCAGGTCCGTATTTTACTTCTTCGGAAGAAGTTTGCTAATGAACTGTCGACCTAAAATTGTTGTAACAGTGCCTTCTTTCTCGAATTTGAAAGATGCTAATGTTCCCCAGATCGTAACAGCAGTAGACACAACAATGCTGCCAACAGTAATTCCATTTTGAATCATCTGATTTCTCTTGTCTTTTTCTAACTGAATATTCTTTACTTCGATATCGGCTTCTCTAGCCTTATCTTTCAAGTTATAATCGTCAGCATTCCGATCAATTGAAATCACACGATCCACCAGTTTACATGTTGACTCCACTGCCGACTCATACTCCTTCGATCCGAGTTCAAAATCTTTCATGTTTTCGAGATTCTCCTCGATCTCTGTTCGTAATAAATCTTCCATGCTCATTTTTATAAATCCTCCTTTGAAATATAATTTACGTGTTTCATTAAAGAGTCTGTTATTTTTGCGAATATTCACGATATAAAATAAGACGTTCCTTGTTCATCAAGCCGTCCTGTTCTGATAGCGGGATTCGCATATTAACACGATAAAATCCTGTCTCATCATCGTCATATGGCTTGATTGAAAAATATCCATTTGACGTTCGTTTTTTCGTGAACAACGTATTAGCAGCCCATCCAATGGCGATACCAATAATAAAAATTAATAGTGTCAGCATATTTGACTCCTCCTTTAAAAATAAGATTCTGAAAAACCCCTCCCTGGAATTTTTCACATTACAAATATAAAACCGAAAGCGGTAACCTGCGTACGGTTTTAAACTAGAATAACCATCCCTTTATGCTAGATTAGAAAAATAAAAAGGAATAGCAAATGCCATTCCTAAAAATACCTTTTTAATTAAGTTCTTTATAATAAGTACCTCCTTAAAATGTGTTTTTCTTCTCATTAAAGAGTATGTTTTTTACGCGAAAAAAGAAAAAGAGACTGAAGCCTAAGCTCCAATCTCCTCTCTCTTCTCTTCCTGATTTTTCTTTAAAACTTTTATCTCTTTTTTCAGGCATTCAATTTCATAGTTCATTTGCATAGCATAACCGAGTGCTTCTCGCATTAAGCCAATCACTTTCATGTTTCTCGGATCTGTAGTTCCGTCCTCATTCTGTGCTGCCTTAGTTGCGACAAGCATAATCTCGTTCATTCTACCTTCAAATTTCGCTCTTTTCATTTTAAATTCCTCCTTAAAATAAAGTTTTATTTCATAATACAAATTGTAAAACACGCGAAAAGAAAAGAGTCTCAGATTTCTCCAAGACTCTAGCCCTTGTTAAATAATTTCGGATAAATGTTCGAGTAACCATCTTTCCGCGTCGTGATAAAGCTCCAATGAAGGTCCTTCAAGTTTAGTTCCGTCAGAATGTTTCATAAACTCCCCAGCGATTTCTTTACCTCGAAACCATATGCTACTCCATCCTCTCCAGCACATTGCGGCTTCGTCTGAATATATGGTGATATAAAGTTCATCACTAGGAATTTTTTCCTTGTTATGTCCAGCAGAACACTTCAAATATCCTTCGAATAAAAGCTCTCCAACTGTTAAATACTCTAATGTAGCCATAACATTTCCTCCTTTTATTTATTTCATAATACAAGACGTTTTTCACGCGAATCTCTTGACCTATCGGTCATCGCATTATACAATGAGAAAAAACGGAGGTAATCCACCATGATGTCTGAAGAAGAAATTAGAAAAGAACTTGCTATGGGAAATATAGTATGTCCAGAATGCAGTGATTCCCTTATGAATTTCGAATATGATGAAAACGACAACTGCATATACATCTGTCCAAAATGTGGATACGATATTGAAGCCGAAAATTATGATTATTTTTTCGAGAGCGAATTATACAATAACGACGAATATGAAGACGAACCCGATGCAGGATGCCAAGCTTGTGGCGGTCCGTATCCTCAATGCAAAACATCCTGCAACAGATTCGATGATTAAAATATCAAGAAGAGATTGGTGGTTACATCAGTCTCTTTCTTTGTTTAGTATCCAGAAAAAGCGTCTGTATGCTGAATAATACACATCTTTACAGCATGGTATATCCATTTTGACTTTAATCAGATCGTATGATAATCCCTCTGTAACACCACGAACTATGTATTGCGCCAATTCCGGTTCGGCTTTCTCAGCAGCTCTCCAGATCATATCCATACGCTCTGAATAATACGCTTTCATGATTCCTATTCTCTCAGTCGGATTAGAAATATGCTTAACCTTTCCGAACGTAGATAAATCCGCTGGTCTACCGAGTAATCCATCAATAGATTCGTAAGTTTTCTTCCATATAGGATATTGAAGACAAAACTGCTTCAATTCATGATAGCGATGCCTTTCTATCCAATATGGATTCTTTTCTGATAATTCTGATCTTATCATTGTCTTTCCCCTTTCCAAATATAACCAGTTTCTTCATAAAGTTTCTTCGGAGATATGTAATAGTTTATTCGACCATATTTACTGCTCATTTGAGATATGGTCGTTATTACATTACCGTTTCGAGTTGCTGTTCCAATTTGTAAATATCCTGTTATCAGTCCAGCTCTCACCCATGTCGCATCTTTACCGTAAATCCTAGCTGCTACTGCGACCGGCACTGAACCAGGTGCAAATATAACATCTTCCAACGTTCTCCCTCCTTTCAAAACTAATCATATCGAACCACTGCTTATTTGTTAAAACAAAGTCGGTGGATTAAATTTTCGGAGTCAAATTATGACTACGCCATCGCTTCATTGTCATTTCACAAGGATAATCTTCGAATCCTAATGTGTCGGAATCTATCAGACCTTCGATCACACCGTCGATAATTTCCGCGTCGTATTGCTTATATGGATGTACACACTCTGGGAGAAATCTATGTATAGTTTTACACTTTGGACATCTATATCTCTCCACATGAATATAACTTTTAACACCACCCTTTCCTTTAACGATTCGTGTGACCCTATCATAATGCTTCAAAACTGTACCACATTTTTCACAAATTTTCTTGTCCATTATATCTAGCTCTCCTATAGTTAGTCCTTGTTATGATATAGTAGTATTAACTATATATTCAACTGGGAAACGCTGGATGGGAGAAATTGGCAATTGACATTTAGCCCAATGCGGTATATCATTATCGACACTATAAAGAAAGGAGAAATGCTTATGTTAACAAAATGCCCTGAATGTGAACTTCAAGTAAGCGACAAAGCAAGTACTTGTCCTCACTGCGGTTATCCATTGAATGTCGAAGCCAAAAAGAAAAGGAAAAGTTCACCAAAACGTATGAAACTTCCAAACGGTTTCGGTTCTATTACCGAATTGAAAGACGGGAATCGCCGTAACAGATTTCGAGCGAGGGTCTGTGTTGGTAAAACTCCAACTGGTAAGCCCATTTTGAAATTATTAAAACCTGTGTCAGCATTTAGTAATTACAATGAAGCGTATAAAGCCCTCGTCGAATATAACAAAAATCCATATGACTTAAATGCCGATATTACAGTGGTTCAGTTATATGAACGATGGAGTGATGAATACTTCAAAAATATTACAGATGCTTCGAAACGAACAATTACTGCGGCATGGGCTTATTGCTCATCCATCTACGCGATGAGAGCGAAAGATATAAGAGCCAGACATATTAAAGGTTGTATGGACGAAGGGTATCGAATCGAAACCAGAGGTAAAAAGAAAGGCGAAAAAATATATGCTTCTGCTGAAACTAAATCTCGTATAAAATCGCTATTCAATTTACTTCTGGATTATGGTTTAGAATACGAAATTGTATCTATGAATTATGCCAGAACTTTCGACATTTCTGATGATATTGTAAAAGAAAAAGAACAAGCTAAAAAACCGCATATAATATTCACAGAAGAAGAACTCAATATATTGTGGAATAATGTCGGAAAAGTTGAGTTTGTAGACTGGATATTGATTCAGTGCTATATGGGCTGGAGACCCCAGGAACTGGCTACACTAAAGCTGGATGAAATAAACATAAATGAATGGTATATGATTGCTGGAATGAAAACGGATGCCGGAAAGCAGCGAATAGTACCAATCCACGAAAAAATAAAAGGACTTGTAAAAGACAATTACGACAAAGCAAGTGAACTTGGAACCGGATACCTGTTTAACGATAAGGGTCGGACTCATTCTGGTTCGTATGTTATGACATATGATAAATATAACAAACGCTTCAAGAAAGTTATGAACGAACTAAATCTTAATCCTGAACATAGACCTCACGACCCACGAATGACATTTGTAACCAGGTGCAAAAAAGCAGGGGTTGATGAATATGCTCTAAAAGAAATGGTTGGACATTCGATAAAAGATATAACTGAATCCACGTATACTGTCCGAGACTTAGAATGGTTAAGAAAAGACTTAGCAAAATTGCAATAAAAAGGGAGCTACTCAATGATGAATAACTCCCAATTTTTTGAATTATCTGTGGTACAAACGGTGTGGTACAAACCCGGTACAAACCTGGTACAAACAACCCCATTTTAACCACTTTTTACTACTCTGTTTGGACACGATAAATGCTTATTTTAAGCCATTTATTAGAATTTACCAGCTTTAGCAGCTTCCTCAATGGAAACAAAGAATGCCGTATTTAAAGGGAATATTGACGGTATGGTACAAATAAATGACAAACATACTGCTATTATTCCCTTTCATTTACTATTTATCGACCAAATATTTTTGCAAGTCGTCTCTGGCTTCTTTCATGGTCTCTATCCCATTGCCAGTGATTTCATGATTAATGATTACCAGTAGACATTTCAGAATCATGTGGTTGGATTCTTCATGCTCTTTAAGACGCTTATTATCATTATCAAGAAGTTCACTATGTCTGGCGACTGTTTTTTTCAAATCATCATTTGGCTTACGGATTTCCTTGATAATTTTAATTACACTCCATAGACCAGCAATCAATGTACAAAGCCACATAAGCTGACCTGATGTAATAGCGAACTCAGTCATTGAGATCCTCCTTAGAATCATCGGAATTACCTTCTACAAATGATTTGAACGCCTGATGAAAGCCTGTGGAAGCTAATCCCATCAAAGCCCCATACACGACATTTTCAATGGTCCAACCGCTGACAAAGCCATTCAGCACAGCCCCCATCACTGCCAGAATAGCCGGAATATCATCGTTCGGAATTTTGTTAAGAAATGTGGTATGTTTGATTATGTACCCTACAATAAGGCACGCCACTACTACCACTACTACAAAATATTTTGTTAATGCTGTAAAATCCATAATTATTCCTCCTTAATATTAAGAATAGATTCTATTTTAGACAGACGCTCTTCCTGTCTATCCAATTGTTCTTTTTGTAACTGAATTAATTTAAGCATTGCTGGAACAAGTTTTTTGGGGTCCCAATCAGCTACTCTTTTTTTCTCGTCGTAACGAACTGCTTCTGGAAAATACTTTTCAACAAGTTCAGCATAGAAACCCGGTATAATACGTTCACAATCTTGATCCCCCTCTCGAAGATAACCTGGTTTGTATTTAAAGTAAACCGGACGCAAATTATAAAGTTTTTCTACATCCTGTTCGCCCATGAAGGAATCATGAATTTTAAAACGTTTTGAAGATCCAGATTTTCGAACTACAAAACAGCCTCCAGTCAGTGTAGCCGAGGTCAAAACAAGATCCGTCCCAGATCCGCTTGATATGCCTTTGAATTGAACAGCAGCAGCTGCTGTTAGTTTTTTTTTAAAATATGCATTATTGGCATAATTATATGAATAAACTGTATTTGCATATATGTTATTTCCAGATAAAGCAGCATAATTCCTTGATTTTCCTGCTTCTGCAAACAGATTATCTATTCTAGTTTTTATGATACCTTTTTTTGCGTTAAGTTCTGTGTAGTATTCAGCAGATGGTGTAATTAAACCGTCTGTGGCGTTGCTGTCAGGATCTGAATCAAAATCGCTAGCATTTGCGTATAATTTCCCATTAATTCTGTCAGCAGTCCAACCGCAAAAATTACCACTATCAATATAACTGGCTTTTATATAAATATGTCCATTGTATTTATACATAAAATCAGTATTTTGTTGTAACAAAAGATTCCAAATTTCAGTCGATGATAAAGTAGACCCATCTTTTCCGTCTTTACCATACGTTCCAATAATGTGCGGAGATGTTGATTCACTACTTCCATCGTTATAAATGGTTTTCTGATATGTCCATAAATATTTAGAACTTGAGTTCGGGGCAGTAAATGCTTCGCTCCAACCGCTCGAATACGCATATATACCTGATGTTTGATTGTTTGCCTGATAATAGGTATGTATCTCAGAAATACCTTTTCCGTTCGTACCATTTATACCATCTTTACCGTCTTTACCGTTTTCGCCTTTGATTTTCACCCAGGTATAATCAGATGGTGTATCTGAATCTTCTTTTACGAAATCAGTATATGTTCCAATGTATGAACCAACATCCTCTCCATTATTTGATGTGAATGTTTTACCACCATCATTTGAGTATTTTAAATGAAAATACGTAGTCTGTCCGTTTGTTCCATTTGCTCCTGGGGTACCATTCACGCCATCAAGAATTTTTTGGGTGTAAGTATGCGATCCATCTTTTGTAACAATTGTCACGACACCGTTTTCCTTAGTGACAGTAATTGTAGGAGACACCCCGTCTTTTCCTTCAATTTTCACCCAAGTATAATCACTAACAATGTTTGAATCTTTCTCTATATGGTCAGTGTATGTTCCTATATAGGACCCTGCTTTTTCTCCATTGTTGTCTGTAAATGTTTTACCACCATCATTTGAGTATTTGACATGAAAATAAGGTGTTTTACCGTCAGCTCCTGGAGTACCTGGAGTACCATTCACGCCATCAAGAACTTCCTGAGTATGAGTTCCAGTCTCGTCAGTAATTGAAATGGTTGTTATGCCATCTTTTTTGGTAACTGATACGATAGGAGACATCGCATTTGTACCATCTTTTCCATATCGTTGTTTGCATACCGTGAAACGTCTCTTAACTGTTGAATCATTGTATATGGCTGTAAATTCGATATAACAATTATCTTCGGATAAACCAGTTACTGTATATGTGAACGTAGTTTCATCCCATTCACCAGTCAGTCCTTTTTTCAGTGTTGGTTGAATAGTTGCCTCTGATGTCACATCATCATTACCAGACATAATCGTGATGGTTGTTTGGCAATTCGGAAAGTCGCCGACAATATTACCATTTGCGTCAGTTACGATGCCTTGATATTCATTACTCAACAACATGAATACTGTAGACGCATCTGAAACAATACCATTTATTGTATCAGCAATTCCTTTATCGCCTAACATGAACGTATTCGGGTCAATATATACTGACCCAGTATTCTCATCAATTTTAAAAGTCTCTTTGCCACTGTTATCTGTAGCAGTAAAACCTCTTGTATTAATCCATTTTGACTGAATACCGATAGCATAGAGAATATTCAGAACGGCATCTCCATTACTATCAAACCCCGCTTTCCATGTTTGTCCGCCATCCACAGATAAAAAGAAACCATCAATTCCATTTTTATAAATGATTTTTGATTCACTCAATTCTGCTTTATCATGGCGATACGCTATGATTGAACCATCAGCAGCTTTCTCTTCTGTGTAATAAAACCCTAAGGTATTAGCTGCCAACTCATTCATTTGAGCGAGTTTTACATCATATGCATCTAATGATTGATCTACCTCATCACCTATCTCTTTTTTAGTGTCATCAACATCGCCAAGTCTTGCCGCTGGAGAAGACATGTTTCCGGTAACAACTGCCTCATGCCCGCCAACAACAACCATGACTCTTTCACCATCTTTGACGTTAACACTTGATGAGCAGGGCGTGAGAAGATCTGAACCGTCCAATTGAACATAGTTTTTATCGCCGTTTACTTTGATTGTTCCATAAAGCGTAGTATTTTGAGAAATGTGTCTATCGTCATTTGTCACTTTCGCAAAATCATCTATTATGACTTTTGATAATTCCACACGATCACCTCCATAGATTCTTGGTAAATATTGCCGTTTCTGTAACTTTGCATCCCGGTTTACATACAATAGATTGTTTTGTTATTTTGGCTTTTACTCCATTTATTCCTGCCCTTGAATAATTTAATCGAACACAATCGCCAAGTCTCACGGGACAATAACCATGAGCAAAAGTTACAGTGTACTCAATTGATGACAATTGATTAAGAAGATTCTTCGCGTAAATCTCTATCTGACCTTCTGTTGGTTCGCCGGCAAATTCAGGATTGGTGACTCTGTGCGTTATTTCTCGTCCTCTATTTACTGTTGATACAGGACTATTTGGATTGTCATTTACGACCCTTGTATAATAATTTTCTGTAGCACCTGAATATGAAACCTCAACGACATTCGGGATTCCATACATATCCCTATTTGTGCTAAGATCTGGATAAAGAATGGAACTATTATCGTCATTAAATTCCCATACCGGTTGTAAGCAATCGACGTCCTGATTAGGCATAAAAATAACACGACCTAATTCATCAAGACCAAAATGGTATTTAGCATTCGCCATCAGGTCATTGATGAATGTAAGCCATGTATCGTCCGTGTTAGCCACAAAATCAGAATATAATTTTTCATCTATTGATGTTTGAACAACAGGTGCTCTAACTCGTTCTCTGGTGAGTCTGTATGCATAGTCCATAATATTAGAATCTTTCATTATTGAATATCCCAGTGGCGGCAAATTCTCTTTTAGTTCTAATAAAGGTGTATATGCATCGATTGGAACCTTTGTATACTTGCCATCGAACTCTGTTTTCTGAGTCTGAACGAGAAAAGCTCCCATAGGGAACCTTTCTGTAATTCCATTTTGACGAGTAACAAGATAGGGTCTGATATAACATTCCCCAACTGAATCGCTTATATTAAATGTTGCAGAACCGAGCGTTTCAGCCTCCAAATCTCCATCAATTGCACCGTCAAGTATATTGTTGAGTTTCTTTTGGTCACGCCAAGTACCAGGGTCTACAATATAATATTCAAAAGATTGTTCCATTGATTTGGTCCAATCTGGCATATTAAATCCCTCCCTCAACTCTAGTTACTTTTATTGTAACTGGAACTACCCCATTTTGATGCTTTTTACTTACTGACACATTAACATGAGCCCAATAACCGCTTCCGCTTGATTCTCTGACATACACATCTCCTTGATACGCAGCCAATCTTCTCAAAGCATAAAGAGTCTCTACATCTCTACGCGGAACATCAGTATTCCAACTTGCAGTTTGTCCGACCTGAGTCCCATAGTAGCTCACTGGATGTTTTCGACCTATGTATTCGACAAGTGATACATCTGAATCGCTATCGTCTGACACGTCTACATTATATGGTAGCCTCACCATTGAACCAGACCAAGGACGTTCAGCATACGTGTCATTTTCATTTATTTCAGATGTGATATAGTTCTGCCACTGCTCTTCCCACTGGATGATAATTCCAGATTCGTTGATGGGATAGCCCGGCATATCGTAATAACTGATAGCCCCAGTTGATTTAGATTTAGCCACAACACGATATCGTCCGAAATCCAACGCAGGGTGTGGATCAGTAACAAACCGGTTCGATGAATTTTCAAGGTCGGATGCAATTTCAACAAACTCTCCATCAAATTGTCTTCTATATACGGCAAGAGTAACGTCGCTCACAGGATTATTATTTTCATCAAGGCAATATGGTCTGATAAGAAATGAATATGTCTCTGGACTGTATGCCATCTCAGCATTAACCGAATAGGTCATTTCGGTCCACGCTACTGTGAAATCTTCATTTCTCTCTGCCGATAATCCTGAATCCATGGCAACCGAACAGATAACTCGATAACTAACATTATTCTGGAGATCAATGTTCCCAGCATGTAATTCAAGTAACAGTTCTCCGCTAGTGTCATAATATCGTGAAAATATCTCCTGACCTTTAGCGACAACGATCGCCATACCAGTTTCGTCAACCGTATTATATCCTTCCAAAGCCACTACTGATACGTGGTATCCAAGAACTTTCTGAGTGCTCGGACCACCTATTCCTTTAATATAGAAAGGAAATGACGTAATAGTATAAATATCACTTCCGGAAGAATCTGTCACATTGAGTTGTAACGTGGCGGGCGCATAAATGTTTACAACTCTCTGGACAGACCATTCTCCGTAATTTCCAGTAATGCCCATAGTTCGAACACGCCATTTTAGAGTGGTTCCTTCACTCCATTTTGACGTATTTATCTTCTTACTTTTAGTCTTATCTTTGTCGTCGCCTGTTGCTGTATTCACGATGGTTTCAGTTGTGATAGTTCCATCGACATTCAACTCAAGTTCCGCCTGCTTCTCCGAAGAGCCATCTGTAGCATTGTGTACCCAATAAAGAACAAGCTCCTCACCAACTATAGCCGTCGTAGTCGATGACCATGTTGTCGGAGCTGTTGGATCTTTACCAAGGGTTATTGATTTGATACTGCTCCAAGGAGAATTTCCTTGATCATTTGTAGCTCTGACTCTGAAGAAATATGTCTGTCCTAACTCAAGACCAGTTACTTCAGCATGACTGATATTCGACGGAACGGTTTGGCTTTTGACTTCGTTAGGGTTACTGTCAAAATATCCCTGTCTCGTAGTATATTGAATTTCATACCCCGTACAATTTTTAACACCAGTCCAATCGACCAGTACACCTGTTTCTGAAAAAGCTTCGAGACGAGTAATCTCACCAACTCCAGTCGGAACAGTACCTTCATTTCCGGAATATTCAGACCAGTCGCTATGCTGGTTGCCCTTCCACGCTCGGCATTTAACCTTGTATTTTCCTCCAGCATCAATGGTACAAGTCATTGACGCGGCGTTTTTGTTAACTTTTGTTTTTACAGAATAATATTTAGTTTTATCATCCCGTACAACATACCATTCGATTTGTTCTGTATCAGAATTAACATTAGCAAGTGATGCCGTAAGTTTATATTTATTACTAATTGTGACTGACGGAGCCGACGGAACAGTTGGTGGATTATTTTTGAAACTATATTCTCTTAAAGTTGTCCACTTGGCTGTCCAATATGCTGCAGTATAATTTCCAATCTTACGACTGTCGGCTATAGGAAGTATTTTTACTTTTACTTTTGTCGCATTGGATGGTGCGTTATATGAAGAATATTTATTTGTTATTCTGGCATCGCTTCCAACAAAGGATGTTCCTTGCCCGGTAAAATAATACCAAACAACACGAAATTCTTTTGTGTGTAGCTGATTCCACGTCCATTTTATAAATACGTTTCGAGTTGTACCTTTCTCAAGCCCAAATTCAGTGATTTGAACTTGGGCGCTGAGATTGGTTGTATATTCAGAGCCATCAGTAAAAACATCATTTAGTGAAGATGAACCAGATGTGCCGTCTGAAAACTGAGACATGACTATCTCCTCCTCTCTATCTTAGCTGCTCTTACCAATGTTTCGATAGCTTCTGAAACAGCACTTCCATTATCATAAGTAATTCCAGAAATGTTATTATAAGTATTCCCAGTATTACCAATACTCTTTTTAAGTCCATTAATGGCATTTACCACATCTTCGTTATTTCCATTTTGACGATTATCCATCATTCCAGAAATAGCTCGGATGTTTGTCATTGGCGTTACTGACGGATTATTGAACATACTTGTGATTCTGGCAGCTCCGGTTTGAATATCGGTTAAATCAACTACCGGCGTGATTACAGGAGCTACATCAACTGTGGAATCAAATATATCTTCAGCTGACTGCATAGCTTCAGATACGGAGTCCACTATACCGGTACCAAGTTTCTTACCGGTACTGAATACTTTTGTGGCAATATCACGGCAACCATTTATCATACCCTCGCCAAGCCAAATACCGGATTGATATGTAGCTTTGGATGGTGAATGTGATTGCTGACCGGCACGCTCGCCTCTGACCGCAGCTTGTCCTAAAGCAAAGCCAGCGTTATAAGCCGACTGTTGCATTGATAACACACCGTAGACTAAACCTAAACCGAGATTTCTTCCGTTATTATTCATATAAGAATACGCCGGATTAAGAGCTCCGTTTGCAGATGCTATAGCAACCTGAGAAGCAATATTCTTAACATGTTCTTTCTGAGCCGCCATTCCAACGGCAAGCATACTGATCAACGCCACGCCCGTTTTCTTGAAGTTTTCGTTTCTATTGGTGATTGTTTTCTGCACATCGTTAACTATATTGCTCATTGCTGATATAGCTTTAGACCTTCTCATGGTCATTCCGCTGCTCAATGCCTCGACAATACTTAAACCATTCGTCGAAAATGTTTTAGCCGATTCGTTTAGCGTATTCTTAATACTACCGAGTTCAACTTCACCAAGTTTACTCACAGCCTCTTTAAAACTCGTGATGCCGGTCGTATTAATATCTTTCAGACTTGAAATGAATGTTTTTAATCTGAATCCTATCGAAATAGAATTGGATATGCTATCCATATTGGTATTAGATACATCATCACTGTAATCTTTTATCGTTTCACCGATATCCTCGAAATCCTTGAACGTCTTAATTCCGCTTTCGATATTGGATGAGTTGCCGTATATACTATTGGCCAGTGATACCATTCGTTTAGCTTGAGATACTGATGCGCTAACTTTAGTAAAGTCTATGTCTGCAACATTAGCATTGTAAACAAGCAACCCCTGACCAAAGGCACTGATATCACTACCAAAATCATCAAGCTGCATAACTCCGTCGAACCATTCGTCTTTCGGTAATGCTTTCTGCAGTTCGGTCATCATAGTACCTATGTTTTTAGCATTGGATACAGCTTCTGTATCAATTGCGTTTTCACCCGTAATAGCTTTAGACATAGCACTTATAGCTTCGCCGAATTTATGTGCCTGCTCTCCAAATTTTCCGAGATTCTTATTTTCCGTAAATAAACTAAGAATCGCTCCCGGATCTTTTGGTAAATTATCTTTTAATGCTGACAGTAAATTACCAGCATTTACAGCGTTTTGTGTAGCATTCACATCAATTGCATTTTCGCCTGTGATAGCCTTCGACATGGCACTAAGAGCTTTGCCAAATGCTTCTGCCTGTTTACCAAATTCACCAAGATCCTTGCTGAATACAAATTTTTCAAGAATATCTCCAGGATGCGGTGGAATGTCATTAGCTAATGCAGATAACATTTTACCGGCTTTCGTCACACCTTTAACAGCATCTGTATCAATTGCATTCTCACCAGACACTGCTTTAGACATTGCGCTCATTGCTTTGCCAAATGTTTCTACCTGTTTACCAAATTCACCAAGATTCTGGCTAAATACAAACTTTTTAAGGATATCACCGGGTTGAGGTGGAATGTCATTAGCTAATGCGGCAAGCAGCTGACCAACTTTCGCCACGCCTTTAACAGCTTCTGTATCAATTACATTCTCACCTGTTAAAGAATCCGATAATGCGTGCATGGCTTTACCGAAAGATTTCGCCTGTTCACCAAAATTATCGAGACCAGTATTAAAACCAAGTTTATTAGCAATCCCATCAAGAATGTTTGATTTAGATAAACTTAAAATAGCTCCAGCAGCATCGGCAAATACCTCAATGCCAGTTTTTACAGAATTATCCATTCCGGAAAATGCTTTAAGAAATTCTGCTATATTTTTACCAACTTCTGGTAAATCTTTCGTAGCTCCAACGGCAATTCCATCCATTACGCCGCCAACAAGACTTCCTACAAATTCGCCTATACCAGTTCCTATTTTGACCAGAATCTTTATACCGCCGTCAAGAAACTCTTCAACGCCTGGAATAAGATCTATAACGCCTGCTACAGCTACTATAACCGCACCCAAAGCGGTAATTATTCCAACAAATGCTGCAATATATAATGAAGCACTTGGCGGTATCGGAGGTATCTTACTCGCTATCAATGCTGCAGCGCATATAGCATTTAACATAATTGATAAAGCTATAACATTAGGAATGCTTGCAGATATATCGAGCTTATCCATTATACCGAGTATGACAGCTACTCCAGCCAATACACCTGTCATTATTCCAACGGCAATTAATGCACTTTTATCGACGCTTTCAATCTTGCCTAACACTGCGGTTGCAGCTGCTAAACCAAGCATCATTGCCGATAGAGCTGTAGCATTGGATGCTGACACATTGAAATCGTATTTGCTCATCAGCACAAGTAACCCGCCGAGCGCTGCCACAACAGCAGTCATGACAACTATAGTTTTTATGGATGTTGTGGCTACAGAAGAAGCTTTTTCAACCACAGCAAACATCCCCATCATGGTTGATATAGCTAATGTGGCACTTACCAGTTTTTCCGTTTTCACAAAAGAAAGCGCGACCACAGATGCCGCCATAACGCCAATTGCAATAGCCATTCCGGTCAGACTCTTGCCAACATCGTTCGCTCCTCGCAACTGACGAACCATGACCGCCATCATTCCACATAGCAATGCAATAGCGGTCTCGCCTTTCACAAGATTCTTAATACTTATCATACCAAGAAGAACCGAAACGCCCGCCAAAATACCAACCGCTACTGATATAGATAATATAGAAGCAGCTATTTTTGCAGTTTGCTGATCGCTTGCTATTGTAGTAACTTTTACAAGGGCATACACAAAAGCTGTGAATGCAGCTACAAAAACGCCACCTTTGATCATCTCACCAACTGATAGATAAGACACCAACTTCACTACTCCAGCCATGAGTGCTATTGATATGGATACAGATAATAATAATCTGGTTAAACCCTTCATGACTTGTCCATCGTCAGATTTGCTTATGAGTTTGAGAATTTCAATAAATGCTAAAAACGATCCGGCAAAAACTGTGCCTTTGGCAATTTCACCAATGGACAGATATCCGATTAGCTTGGTTACACCAACCAGCATACCCATAGCAATAACAAGAGATTTCAGACCGTCACCAAGGTTGGCAACACCTTCCCCACATTTGGCTCCTATTAATCCCATTATCAAAACAAATGTCGAAAAACCAGTAGCAAAAGCAACCCCTCTGAGTATTTCCTCAGCTGAAAGCATCCCGATTATTTTCACGACACCGGCCATAAGTAACATAGCCGTAGCCATATTTTTCATCATTTTGCCGAGCTTATCTATATTCTTAGCACTTTCATCTTTGACAAAAATACCGAAAGTAGCTATTATGACAGCCAGCGAAGCAACAATTCCAGCTAAGCCAGCAAAGCCATGCTCCATGTCTTTTAAATCCATACCACCAAGTATTTTGACAGTGGTGCCGATAAGCAATATTGCAGTTCCGATAGAAGTAATTCCGGCTTTTAATCCGTCAATCTTGATGCCATGTCTATCTATAGTTGCTGATGCTGCCGTTATTTTACTCATGGCAACTGCGATTCCAACAAGCACACCAGCGATAACTGCTGTAGCCAATCCACCTTGAGCAAGTGTTTTGGTATCGAGTTTTCCAAGAATATAAATGGAACCAGCCACGATAACCAGAGATGTGACAAACTGCTTTATACCGTCCATCTTTGTTTTAAAAGCATTGGCTTTAATGTTCTTAGAAACACTCGCTTCGATATCGGCAAGTCCGTCAATCACAGAGGCGATAGCTTCAAACGGTGATGCAAACTTGGATGCAACCTCAATTAATTTATTTACACCGTAAACAAGTCCTCCAATAGAACTGACTGCTATAATACTACCCCAATCCACGTCAGCATCACTAAGGGCATCAAGCATATTTCCGCCAAGACCTTTAAGATAGTCTATAACATCCGAAGCCTTATTCTTGAGACCGTTAAGTAAACCTTCTATGGTCCACTCGCCAATTTTGAAAGTCTCTTTGGAGGGCGAATCGATGTCAAGAACTTCCTTGATAGAATCGAGGATTGCCTTTCCAATAGAAATTAAAATATCAGGAACTGCCGTAATACCTTCGTTGAGTCCCTTTTTAAGACCATCGATAATGGTTTTACCTATTTTATTTCCATTTACTTTCTTGGCAAGGTTATCCCACGCTTTATCGAAATCAAAATTCTCTATGTCGTTAAATATATCAGTTACAAATTTTGTAATATCAATATTCTTAAAACTATTAAAGAATTTGTTAAACTGAGGTACCTTATTAAGGTATTCATACAGCTCTTTGATTTTATCAATCAGGAACTTGATTCCTTCTCCAGCTTTCTCAGCAACTGCCTCAAACGGGTCGACAACTTTAAGCCATTTGTCGAACTGGACCAATAAATCCCCAAGGTTGGCGGTGAGATCAAGTGTGTCCATTCCGAACGCACTGAGTATTGCGTTAAGTGCTTTGAGACCGAATTTCAATGCCCCACCGACAGTCATTTTGATTATATCAAGGACTGCGGCCAAGCCAGCCATTGTACGACGAAGCTCCTCGCCATGATCTTCAGTAAACACCGCTAATTGAGCAGTTTTGTTATAAATTGCATAAAGGATATTATAGAGAGTATAAGCTGATGGAGGATTAAATACATCATTCCATCCTTTCTTCAGCTCAGAAAAAAGATTAAAAATGCTTTTTCCAATATTCTCGAACGAGCCAAATAATAAATCACGACCGCTCATCTGACTCATTGTATTTATGAGATCCTGTATCGGAACACCGGTTTTCTCAGATTCTTCCTGTAATCCTCGTAATGCTTTGATCTGTCCTTTTGTAAATCCAGCTTCTTTTAACTGTGCGTCGGACATTTGAACCAACTGAGCAATAGTTTCAGCTTGAGTTTTCTGCAGATCTTCCTGTGATTCACCAAGCTCTTCGTTATATCGGAAAGAACAACCGAGCTGCTCATTAACCATATTCTGAACATGAGCCCAGTTATACCCTTGCTCAGTCAGTTTATCGAATCGTGGTTGGCCATTTCCATAATCACCACGAATAACATTGTTGACTATTTCCTGAAGTCCGGAAGCCTTGTCAACAACTTCATTAATGGATTTGAGCAAACCGGAATATGGATTATCCATAACTTTCTTCACAAGTTTGTTACGAGCATCCGATGATTTATTGATAAGATTGCTTAAAACGTCACTTACTTTGGTCCATATTTCTTTAGCATCCTCGAAATCACCGATTATAAGCTGCCATGTTTTAGTCCATCCTGAGCCAAGCGCTTCCTTTAAAGTATCGATAAGCTGAGTGAAAGTTTTAACCTTAGTGGCGGCATTTCCTGCTGTTTTTGCCATATCCGCCATCTCTTTTGCCTGCTCCTGGGTATATCCCTGGTCTACAAACTTTTTAACAGCTGCGTTATATTCTTCCTGAGTATCAGCAGCCGTTGCAAACTGATCAAGTGTCTGAGTTAAGACGTCTGTTGTAAGCCAGCCTTTTTCAAGGGAATTTCGGAATGAACCAGTTGCTTCGATATATTCTTTTGCTCCGGTACCAAGATGTTCCGATGTTCTGATTAAAGCATCCTGAAATACCTGTCCACCCATACCAGCATTAACGACTGAGTTCCAGTCCATAAGCTGAACTTTACCTGCGGCCAGAGCCTGTGATAACTGATACATCGCTGTGGATGCCTGCTGAGATGTTGAACCTGATACGGCTGCCAAGTTCGCAATACCTTTAATTGCTGATACTGACGCATCCAGCTTGACACCAGCAGCCGTAAAAGTACCGATGTTACGAGTCATCTCTGTGAAGTTATAAATGGTTTTATCGGCATATGTATTAAGCTCATCAAGTGCTTTATTAACATCTTTGACTGTGGTACCCTCTTTCTGGGTGTTTGCTAAGATAGTCTGAACTGCATTCATCTGAGTCTCATACTCTGTGAAACCATCTTTAATCGGATCGATGGTTAACGCATCAACAATACTTTTTCCAACCTGCATGGCTGTCGTAGTGATGTTAGACAATGCAGTCATGGCTATAACTTCCATGGCAGAGAATTTCATTTTGATAGTATCGACACCTCTGCCTAATCCAGACATATCAACCTGTTTTGCAGATTTCTCGATATCATCAAGACCTTTTGAAGCTCCGGAGAATTTCAGCTTCTCTTTTAGTTTATCAAGAGTCGACATGGTAGTTTTAACATTACGCTCAAACTGCGCATTATCGAACCGCATTTCAACGACTCTGCTATCAACTACTTTACTCATTTCTTAACAACCTCCTCCCAAGCCTCTTTTGCTATTTTGTCAAAAATAGGCTGAATAGCAGGATTGATATAATCTCTTCCTTCTACCCAGCCTCCAGTACCAGTTGCATGACCTGTCTGTAAGATTATTGCAATCGGTATACCTCTCTGAACGTTTGTATTGTGAAATTCTATAGATACGCCCCCATTTTGACGGACAATCTCATATGTCCACGATGCTGCTGTTTTACCGGTATCAACCGGTGTTGCAGACGAAAGAGCAGCAACTCCAGCACGACCGTACTTGTTTAAAATTCCAAGATTAACCGTTTCTTTAGCTCTCTCAAGGAATCCTGACAGATTAGAGAAATTGCCCTTTTGTCTGAAAGTTATCATATCAACACCTCATCGTTTCTTAATATCACTCGCTTTAACAAACCCAAAGTATTTGCCTGCGATTCTGACATAATACCATTTGTTTCCGGATGTATCTTTCTGTGTATAATCCATGACATCAACCAAATTGGTTTTTGCAAGATATGGATACTTCTTGATTGTCGGATACTCGTCTCCGGCCCATGTTCGTACATCGGTCTCTTTAACTTTAACTTCACCAACGAATAATCTCTTTTTCTTGTTCTGCTTACTTGTGATGGTCTGTGGTTTCACTGGTTCAGATTCCTGAAGATAAGCTGTCCAAGCCCAACCGATACCGATATTTGTCACTTTCACTTTCGTCCATTTACCAGATACAGTTCCATCGATTTCAACTCTATCACCAGCGTTGATTTGCCCTAATACATATCCATTAGGACTTTCTCGAATGTAGAGATCGTCAACTGTTGAGATTCTGGTTCCAGTAGCAACCCATTTCTCAGCAGAAGTTTCTTCACCCCAGTCAATCCATACATAACCAGTGATGGAAGAATCGTTAATTGGATATCTCTTGTTTCGGACAGCTCCTCCATTAGCAACTACACCTGGAACAGATGATGTATTTCCTTCGTTGGTGTATACGTAATTTTCATCGTAGCTGTCAACAGAACCAATATGTGCTCCACGTCTAAATATAACAAGAGCGCCTTTCTTCGGTTTTGTATGCCATGTTCCATTTTCCTTTGCATGATTCATTACTGATGTGCAGTTGTAGAATCCGCCACCCATAATTTTAAGAGCCTTTGTAATTCCTAACACCTGAACAAGCTCCCAGAATTTATACTCAGCACACCATGGTTGTCCCTGACATCCGGGCTGACCAAGACGATTTACGTCTCTTGCAAATTTTGTATAATTGTTATAACCAGCGTTTTTCTGGAAATCGTCAAGATATTCTTCAGTTCTCTTTTCAAGATATGGTTTATTGCCGCCATTATTGGCATAGTAATGACCAAGGTTTATAAACTCCTGTAATTTGCTCACTTTGATTTCCTCCATTTTGACTGGCTTAGACTCTTCTTTAGTGTAGTCTTTACAAAACACACTTCTGTCAACAACCGTCGGAACTCCCGGTATTTTGGCATTGGAACTGTATTGCCATCCAACACCATAGCTCGGTCTCAATCTTTCCTGAAGTGTTCCATCGTCATGTGTCGGATAACTTGCAATCCAAAAGTCATATTTCTGTTTAAGATCATTTCCAATAACAGACTCATACCACTGTTTAGCATTGCAGTAAATTCCAGCTTTATATCCGGCATCAGTTATCGCTTTGATAAAAGCCTCAGCAAGCATTGAAATCTTCTTAGTTCCAAGTTCTTTCTGTTTATCCCATTCGAGATCCAACCATACAGGGAGATTTAACTTCCTGCCGTTCAACGTAGAAAGAACTTTTTGAGCTTCTTCCTGAATTTCAGACACATTAAGAGCATAGCTGTATTTATAAACGCCAACCGGTATATGATTGTCAATGCATCCCTTGTAGTTTCGTTCAAAGGAACTATCTACTACATTACCTTTTTCAGTAATACGTAAGATTGCAAAATCCATACCATATGCCGCTACCGTCCCCCAGTCGATAGTTCCGTTATATGCTGATACGTCAATTCCTTTTAACATGTAATTACCCCTTCGAGCGGAATTTTGCTCGGTTTGCTTCATTTATAGATTTATACTGTCGCATTATTTCTGATTGACTCATCTTCTTACCAGAGCCTCTTTTTACATTGCATACCCTTATAAGCGTAAGTAATCTGTTTAAATGCCACTTTTCGCATTCCATTGGAATACCATTATCGAACATCCAGAAATATATGAGTTCCGATGATATGTTTTCAGTCCGAGTTGAATTATCGTTCTGATTTTTACCAAAGGTAGTTGCAGTCATTGGATCATTAATATATTCCGTTATTCTATTTATCAAATCCTGATGGTGAATCAAACGATCATAAACTTCCGGTTCAACATTTTTAGTAATTGTCATACATTGTATGTAGCTCACTATTTCATCGATTGTGCGATTCTCAACCGGAAAGTATCGTTTCTTCCATAAGGATTCCCATTTTGACAGAGAGACAAGAGAATGCTCAAGCATAATGGTTTTTGGCTTGTTGAGTTCTTCGTATATAAACTCCCCTTTTATTTCATCCCATCCCTCATTAATATCGCTCGGAACCACGAGTTCAAGCATCTCTTATCCTCCATATTTTTCGTATTTATTAAGCCGGCAGTTCCGGTGTATCAACTACTTCTCTGTATTTAGCAGGAATAATTCCTTTGATAAACTCAGCTGCTTTTTCAGCATCCTGGGACAGTTCCATGTACAAAACATTGTATGCTTCAGTCTGAGAGAACTCTGTTGACAGCTCGTCAGACTTAATGAATCGCCTTCCATCTGGAGACTTCTGACCATAAGATTTAAGAATAATCTGTTTGAATAATTTGGCGATTGTAGGAATATCCTGAGCTTTGATAATTGCCTGAAGCATAGTGTCTAAACCGCCTGTAACTTCGAGCTGCATCTCGGCAAGTTCTGTTTCAGTAAGATTGAAGTAGAAATCTTCCTCTCTTTTAGTTCCGTTATAATCTTCATATGGAATTGTTTTTTTTAACATAGTCGTTTTCTCCTTTTTTTTAATTAAAAAGAAAAGCCCCAGCTGAATACACAGTTAGAGCTTTTCGTTATATTGTTATTTATTTATGATACAGCTGCCTGAATAAGAGCTTTGAACTCATCTGGAGTTGGCAGTTTAGGAGCCGCAGATTCATCACCATACAATGCGGTCTCGACGGCTTTCATCTGTTCTTTAGAAAGTTTTGTAGAATCAAATAAAAGCGTAGCCGTAGGTTTGAATCCTGTTACATCAACTGGTGTAGTTGAGAGGTCAAAGCTCATCTCTGCTGCTGACGGACTATCATTCACTGTTTCATAATCTTTTGGACTTGCTGCTGCGTTGCATCCGTACACAACATGAATCTGATATCCATACTTTGTATTCTTGGTATCATTACCAATAATTGTCTGATAAGAGAAGCCGAACATCTGATGATCCTGCTGACCTACAGACATACCAGCTACTACCTCTTCTTCACCAATACATTTCTTAAATTCGTCAGGATACATATATGCGGAAATCGTAGCAGCGAATGTTTCCGCAGACAGAATATTCAGGTATTTACCATTATCAGCCCATAAAGCTGTAGGCTCAGCGCCTGATGGATTTTCCGATACTTTTGTCAAACCGTTCCAAGCAACACCGGCACCATATTTATCTTCTGTATACGGAAACAGAACTCCTTTACTAACACCGGTTGTGTATAAACGTTCACCAGTCTGGTCCCATGTAAGTTTAGGCATTTATTAATCCTCCTTAAAAATATAAAACGAGCGTATCGTGATATAAGTTATCTGATTTATAGCTTGTCCCGAATGAGCAGTATGGTAATTCCAGCAACTTCTCAATGACAGGCTCGTCAGGTTTTCTTGATATCACAATTAGCTCGTATCGTTTGTGTTTCAGATATGCTGTATTATCAGCACGTTCTGAATCTATCCTACTTCTGGAATACCTTATTGCGGGATATTCCATTTTGACCGATTCGGGGGACTGATAGTAAACATGTCTGCACCCAAGCAACTCTTCAAGTTTGCTCTGTAGTTCCAGTCGTGTTTCCATTCCAGGCACCTCCTATAGTCAAGATCAATCTTGGATACTGAACCTCAACTTCTGAGATTTTCCACTTAGTACCCATAATTTCGGCATAAGCCATGTGAGAACAATTTTCGATAGCAAATGGATCGGCTAAAATACTAACCACATTCGCGAGTAAGATATTATCATTAATACCGCCAGATGTCTGTCTTTTTCTGCGATCATAGGTCATATCACCATAATATTCGCGTTCAAGAATTGTCTCGTCCCATAATCCCGGCTCCGTCTCGTTGGTGACAGCATAGCCGATTTTACCAAACCATTTGCTCATCTAATTATCCTCCCGGAATCACTCTGCCTTAACTGTGGCGAGTTTAGCAGCTGTAGGTGTAGTATCAGTTGTGGCATATGTAACAGTAACAACTTTTGAAGCTACTTTACAGCTAATCGGACGATAAACTACACCTGCAGCATCGATCACTACCATTCCTTTATAGAAAGCGTCTTCCAGTTCATCTGGAGTCAGCTTTGTTTTAAAGGCGGATTCCGCATATGCTACACCATCCGCTTTGGCATACACTTTTCTTACTGCAACATTTTTGTCGCCAGCGTTCATGTACATTACTTCCATGTTATTGATCTCCTTTATAATATTTAAAGTTTGTTTTAACTAACCTCTAGGTATAATTACGCTACATTCTCTTCAAGAGCAATAGCAGAATATACCTTTGTAAGAGAACCAGACAGTCTTGTCTCCAGCAGATATTTGTACTGGTTGAAATCGATATCGAAGTTATCGAACTTAGATACTTCACCACCCTTGGTGGAACCGAACTGATAATCAGCAAGATTTACGAACAGACCAAGCAGCTCATGTTTGTTGGTTTCAGAATCTGTTCTCTGCAGACCCTCGAACTGCTCTACAGTAATAATAGAATTTACATTGAGTGCTGCAGCCAGATCAGCTTTGGAATCATAAATACGACGACCATTCAGGTCACGAGCCAGAAGCATCACATTAAGCAGATGTGGTGTACAGTAGAAATCAAGTGAACCAGATCCTTTATATTTCTCACGTGCATATAACGCTGCAGTAATGATAGCTTCAGCTTTAATATAGTTCTCGCCAAAGTTAGCGCCTGTATTAGAGCCCTGAAGTTCCTGCTTAGCTTTATCGAAATCTACTGTCTGATGGATTGTATAAAGTTCATCATCATTCCAGATAGAACGGATGTGATCTTCATGAATCTTATCAGGATCACCGTCTTCACGACCATCACCGACCAGAGCAGCCATGATCAGTTCCTCATGGAGGGTCTGTTTCATAAGGTTCCACTGATATGCAACATAATCAAAGTCTGTAATATCCACGATATCGTCACGCTGCAGAGTATCTTTAATGTAGACTGTCTGCGGGTCCGTTGTACGAGACAGCATCTTAATCTTAGCCATCTCTTTCTTGTAGTCGCCTTTCTTCTGGTAACCTTTAGCTCTCAGCTCAGCAATACGAGCATCTGCCTGACGAGTACGGATACGGCTATACGGGCTCTTATGAATCTTAGCCATAGCAGTATCAATCCAAGACTGATCTCTGGTAAGAGTTTCCGGCTCACCTTTTTTCAGAAGCTCATACTCAGGAAACAGTTTCTCAACTTCGTCGTCAAATACTCCATGAGCTAATGTGCCGGCATTCTCCTCTGCAAAGATATTCATTGCCGCTCTCAGTGATCCAATGCCACTCTGCTTAGCCATAGATACAATTTTCATTTCGTCAGAGTGGCTAAGAATAGACTTATTTACCTGCTCTCTTTCTTCGTTGTCAAAAATGTTATGTTTCACTACATTTCCTCCTTTTTCATCATCGTCTTCATCATCAGGAAGTGCCATGCCAAGTACAGCATACATAGCTTCTTTCTGCTCGTCATTCATGGTATCCAATACCTCTTTTACCTTTTTGATGGTTTTATCATCAGAACCTTCTGACGTTTCTGGTTTTTTGGTTTCTTCAGCCACTTTGTTTTCTCCTTTCTTTTCGGTATCAGCTGAGTGATAGAGCATAATATTCTCATCCCATGATACTTCCATCTCCTCTTCGCCCTCAGCAGAATGCGCCATAACAAAATCCACGTATGCTCCAGGATTAGCTCCAGCCAACACAAGACTAAGCTCCCTGATATTTCCGTGGACAACGTCTTTACCAATCTTTTTGAGCTGATTAGCCCAAATAGAAAGAGATCTTACATCTCCATTCTGCACAAGTTTCTTAGCAGTCTGCCCCTGTTCAGTGTCATTGAATACACCGTAGGCATATACGCCATCATCGCGGTTTTCCAGAACTGCATGGCCAAGAACTGCGTTCGGATCATTATGTTCATGGTTCCAAACTAATGGAACTTCACATCCGTCATTACCTTTGAACGCATCTTTACGGATAGTAACGCCATCACCGCAGAGTAAATCATTACGAGTGGCATATCCGCTAAAATCACAATTATCCATTTTGACCTTCTCTCCTCTCTTCATTTTTTATTACAGGAACAGCATTCTCCGCTTCCTGCTTAGACTGACTGATATTACTATTTCGTAACTCGTCAGCTTTCGGATCATCGGCTGGTTTCATACCAACGATTTGTCTTATCTCGTTAGATGTCATAATTTCGTTTCGTGTGAATTTATCAGCAATTTCTGCGATATTATTGACTGGAACCAGTCGGAACGGATCTCTGAAATATTCGATAGACTGCCCTTGAGATCGAGCGGTCTTTGTTAGAAATTTACGTTTTAATTCGTCTGCAATCGCGGCTATGATAGGTTCAACCGTACGATTGTTATAATTCAGCATAGTCTGTTCATCAGCTGTTCCGTCCAGAACTGCCTGCGTAATACCTAGCTGACTGTAAAGCATATTAGTCCAGTATTCGACCTGTTTGAGAAGATTGTTCTCTAATGACCGATTCAGCTGGATGACTTTCTCTGTACCATCGATGTAAGCTACTCCATACTTCGAATTTGTGAGCTGTTCTTCCATATCATTTCGTCGTCTCTCAGCCTGCTCTCTACGTGCCTGAGTTTTGGCTACATACGGAAGCTGAATGATTAAATCCAATTTACCAGATGCCGTTTTTTCATCTGTCGCATCCAATAGGCTGAGCTTTCTCATCAGTCTCTGCAGTGTAGAGTTTGGCTCGTTAACGATTGCATATAATGGATTCTCAATAATTCCTACCTGACTTTTTGGTAAAAGAATGTCTTCTTTTTCTCCTCGTCGATCGTTATAGATTCGGACTTTGACATGCTTTGGGTACCATTCAATTATTTTCCCGGTTCGGACCGAATCGATACTGAATGAATTACTTATCTTTGGGTTGAATGATGTGTCCACCGGAACGATAGCTACTGCACCCTCGTCAAGCATAGATAAAACCACATCGTGGAGAAATGCTCGTCCCGATTGATCAATATTCGCTTCGAAATTCAAACACCCATTTATTCCCGACTCAATCTCCTCAATAAATCGCCCCGCGGAATCTAATCTACAGTGTTTGATATCTATTGTTGCCACATCCAATGCTATACGATTAAATATGGAAGATACTATGGATCGTTCGTTTCCATGACCTAATCGTGGTCTATCTGGACGCAAAGAATAACCGGGGCCAACGTTATGATATGTCGGGTCCCGGTTCATAAAAGCATTCCAAGCATGTGCAAGCCTGGTCTTAATATTAAATTCCATTTTGACTTTTCTCCTAGTTATTCTTCCAGATATGACTCGCCAGTAATAAGTTCAAATTCTTCTGGTGTAATCCATCTAGGAACTGCATCACGCACTCTTTTGATTTTCCAAAGACCATTGTCGTAATATTTTTTTACTTTTTCAAAATTCTTAGATCTCTGTTCTGGCATTGTCAGTCTCCTCCTGTTCTAATTCATTGTCGGTCATCATCGCAAGATACTCGATATCTGAGTTCGCTTTTACAATTTTAGCTAACAAAGCTTCATTATCTCTACGAGCTTCAATTAACTGATTGAAGATTGTTTTAAATCCGAACATTTATTATCCCTCCATAAATCTTTATAAAAAGCATCCATGGCTAATTCCAAACTATGACAACTACGTCTAGCTCTTCTACCTGGATGCTCGCTTTTATGCTTACCGTTGTTTGTTATGTTTGCTTTGAAACTCTCATAACTACGATCAACGTCAGCTTTTGTCATTTCTCCTCTGGCAACTCTGTCGGCCATCCTCTTTAATTTTCTTCTCTGATGAGAAATCTTTTCCGGAAGAAGAGTCATAACTACGTTTCCAGTTTCGGTTAAGCGGAAACGAAATCCGAGAAATTTAATGCCTTGAGAAAGTTTTATTATCTGTGTCTTCTTAGGATTTAATTTCAGTCCTCTTGCACTCATCCATTTATTAATTTCTGATAAGCAATAACTTAAATATTCCTTGTCTTCGTGAATGAGTATAAAATCGTCGTTATATCTAACATAATGTTTCATCCGTAAAACTTCTTTCACATAATGATCAAATTCATCAAGTACCGCTAATTGAATAATTTGTGTACATTGTGATCCGAGTCCCATTCCAACATCCGGATCCGGACCATTATCAAAACTGTCAATAATTCGTTTGCTCTCAATAGAAGCCCATGCATCATCGATTCTTTTCTTAACTGACCTATAAGCTAAATCATGGCTTGTGCTGCCAAAAAAATTTGTCAAATCGCCTTTCAATGCATAGCCGTTGGTACCATGTTTTCGATAAAACCGCTGAATATGGCAAATTAATCTTTTACGAGTTCTTTCGGTTCCACGACATCTCTGGCACGCACCATTGTCATAAATAAAAGACCGGGTCATTTCATCATAGAAGTAATTATCAACAAAACTTCTTTGAAAAACTCGGTCTTTCATTTTTGTACTTAAAATATCTCTTTCTTTTGGCTCATATACTTTGAAATTTGCATACGGAGATATTTTATAAGTACCTTTTTCAAGACTTTTCTTCAAACTATGTATTCTTACAAGTCCATTTACGACATATCCAGCAACGCTATCTTTCCATATAACGCCTCGTTTACATAAAAGCATAGCTCTATATAAATTATAAAAGCTGCATATATCTTTTCCAACATTCGATAACATTGGAACCTCCACATTGATTATTTTAAATTAGTCGCGGTGTACAGCAATCCTACCGGAAGATATTCAATATCAAGTACGGCAATTGCATCCACGCTCTATTTTCGCCTTATCGGACAGGATAATGATTCCTTGTATAATGCTTTGATTTCAGCCAAACGGCTTACTTTAATGCTCGCTTTTTAACAATCCAGGACACCCCCATTAGTGTTGTTAGCATTGTTGTTGTTCAACTGACCTGTAGTGTTCACATTACGGACGTTGTTCGCGTTGCCTGAGTTCGGGGTCGAATTAACAATCATTAACCTTTCTGTTTCATAAAGTTTTTATCAGATTTTTTCCAGCCTTCTAAGAGTGTCTGTAAAGACACCACCATATCTACCCAATTATCTATCTTTTCATCTTTTATATGGAATGTATAATAGGCAATATCCATCAGGGCGAGCATGGAATCTATGCTGCCAAGAGCTTTATTCTGATATTTACGACGCTTCTTATACTCTTTAAGCATTTCCCTATTGAGAACGCGCTTATTAGCTTTTCTGATGTATCTGCAAATATCAATAGCCTCGTTGACTATCTTAGAAGTAATGGTCCAACGATATCTTTTTGGAAAATTCTTTTCATTACTACATATACGAATTGTAAAAGCAGCTAATTTATTGGCTTTTACTAAAACCTCAAATTTTGATTTTCCTCTTTTGGACTTTACTACGGACATATAATTCCTTTCTCGCCCCTGACGGGGCAGATTCTTAGATTTTTAGATTATGTTACAAGCCAGGACACCCCCATAAGTGTTGTTAGCACTGGAGTTGCTCAACTGACCTGTCGTGCTCACACCACGGACGCCGTACGCGTAGCCTGAGTCCGGGGTCCTTCCCCACCACCACTGTGGAGCGCCGTTTTTATACTTGATTCGATTTTTGTCAGCTCCGGTATTCGGACTTGTGTAGTCTGAATAATTAGCGAAATAAGGATATGGTGTGCCTTCATCAACGTCCGAATATTCGTTTCCTGTATAAAATTCACTTCTCGAAAGTAAGAAGAATTTATCATTTGTTTCATCAACTCCGGTGTCAATTAATCGACATCTCACTGTTTTCTTCTTCGTTTTGCCAATAGCAGACAGGAAATCAGCATCAAGACCGTTTAAGAATCCAGCTTTGGAAGTATTCCAGTTAGGCGGTCTATCATAATTTGTCTGTGGTGTCCACACAGATCCTGCTGCTTTATCACTGTTTATTAGCTGTCTAATTGCAGACTCTTTGTAATTATTTGAGCCATAACACATTCTGTGTGGATGATTTATGGTCGCGAGAGCAGTTCCTTCACTACCTTCTGTGGGGGCAACTGTCTCGATCACTGCGGTGCTCGTAGGGCCAGAATAAGTATTAATTTTATAATTCAATGGGTCTTTATCCCATGCTCCGTTCCATACAATCTGTCCGCCAGCTAGAACAGGTTTTGTTAATGTAAACTGATATGTTTTACCATTACCCATTCCACCAGACCAACCATTTTTAGGAGTTACATTATATGTTCCGGCAGCCAATTCAGTTTCGGCATAATACATTGCCTGCGGCGCACCAGACTGTATGAAATCATATGGCTCGTGCATTAATAATGTCAAAGAATGTGTATACTGAGGGTCGGATGGAGTATCAATATCCATACCAATAATGTCCCAAACAATCTGCACATTATTTCTTGTACATATAATCTGATCACCAACGGAGAATAACTCTTTATGTCGTCCAGCTCTTACCTGTTGCTGAATTTCAGCGAATGATTTAGGTGTATAACCCACACCTACGCCAGCTGCGATATATTTCAAATACTGATTCGCTTTATCCATCTGTTCGTTAAATGTTTCTTCTGAAAGAAAATTCAACACGCTCATTTCGTCACCTCTTTATTTAATTTCTTCATATTCCAACACTGGTTTATTGTTAATTATTTTAATTTCTCCAGAATACTTTTTGCCTGTGGTCTCATCGATAATGTGTATCTTACCATCGCACTTACATTTACTATCTTCGGAATTGGATATTTCTTTTATCTTACCGATAATTATTTGAAGATAAGATTCCTGACGGCTTCTAGGCTCTGGATATGCTTTCTCTGATACCGAAGAGTCTTTAGAAAGTTCACCTATAATGTCCTGCAAATACATTTCCTGACGGCTTCTAGGCTCTGGAAAATTGCCATTTTTTATTTCGTCCATGTCCATCTCCTTATACAGATTCTTCATACTCTAACGACGGCTTTCCGTTTATAATCTTTAGTTCACCGACATATGTTTTCCCGGAAGATTCGTCTGTAAAATATAACTTTCTTTTCAAATCAGCTATCATTTCGGTACCTTTCTGAGAAATTTTCTGACGTTCGGACGCTCCTTCGTTTTGAATCTTAGTAATATTTTCAGTTGTGATATTTTCTGCAGACTGATTCATAGAATCGACAGCTTCATTTTTTGCATAATTCATTACAGATTTTTTAGCATTAGTTATCGATTCTTGGATATGTTTGGAGACGTCTGATTCAAGACGTCTCAAGATATCATTCTGTTCTTCAGGTGTAACATGATCTTCAACTTGGATTCCAGACAATACAGTCAGTTTACCATCGTCAGAAGTGTTAAATGCCTGTAATAATTTCCCAGACTCATCGGCAAGAAACATACTAATTGCAAACGTTAATGTTCCGGAATAAGCTAATGCATCAGATTCCACCAACCATGTGAAGTAAATTAAATCATCTTCGATAGTCATATCTGTAACTGAGTAATAATTTAGTATTTTTTTTGAATTAATATAATTTATCCTGGTTGTGAATTTGGACATGTCGAATCCGTTATAATATCGATTCATCTGAAAATTGATGCGATTAATGTTTTTATCCCCAACGACGCCAGCCACAACACCTCTACCAGGAATTGATACAATTCTCAAATCACTATCTATAATAAACTGAATCGGATCATGAAGATAATCTTCTTCGGATATTTGTGCAATTACTTCATCTAAAGTTGCCATATTATCCTCCCTGATTTATCAATTCTTTATTTGTGGTTATCCTTTTATCATTTCTTGAAACTCCGACAACTGATACTTTGAAATATGAACCATCGGTAACCTCGTCCGGAACCATACATGATCCATCCTTCTGAACCGCTACAGCATATGTACCATTACCATTCTCAAATACAGCCACCATTCCAATACCAATCCATTCAGGATCTTTTACAGTGAAATGGCACTTTAAATACTGTTTTGAACCTTTAATAATTCCTGAAAAGTTATCAATCTTTCGAAGAGTTTGTCCGTTGATTTCGAAATATAATATTCGCATACGGTGATTCTCCTTATTCAAAAGCTTCTCTATTAATCTTATAAGCGACAAAGGCATCCATCATTGCAGCAACAGCATCGATTTTAGCTTCATATCGCTTCTTTAATAATTTACGGTTTCCATTTGTATCCTCCATAACAATACAGTTACCCATCGTGAATGTCATGAGTGCTTCGTCAAATAGAAGCATCCTTTCTTCTGACAATTTCTTTAATTCCCCAAGTGGAACAGATTCTGTCTTGGACCCCTGAATAACTTTTACAATTCCAAATGGACCATTCTCTCGTTCCCATCGCTCAACAAATTCTCTGGCGTTGTACGGGTCGTATCCGAAACAGCACACATCATATCCTGATTCTGATATGTAATTATCAAGTTCTTCGTAAACCTGCATCATATCAAGTATGTTTCCGGGCATAACAATCAGACTGCCCTCTTTCATAAACTCGTCATATTTAATTCGTAAAGCTGTTGGCAGTTTGCTGAGAGTCAACTCTGTTATGTAATTTCTGGTCTTTATACCAAAAGCACCATTAGTGAGCGGAAATAGGAATACGAAAGAACAGAAGTCATCTCCCTGAGACATATCAGCACCCAATGCACAAGGTAACTGCCAGTATTCTCTTTTTCTATGAGGAAGCGTTTCTTCATATGTGAAATAATAAGTAAATCCTTCCATTGGAATACCAAATCTTTTAGCAAGAATATCATTTCTTGCTGCCGGATTATTCTCAGCTCTTTCCACATCCAACTGATAAGTGTCATAGCTAACGGTCTTTCCTAAATTCGGATTTGCTTTGAGCCACATATCTGGATTTCCTATTTCATCAATACTATCGAGCTTATACCACCAGATAGATGTGTGCGGATCATTATACTCACCTTTTAGAATCTTCATCAATTCCATTTTGATTGTATCACCGGAACCATTACGAACGGTACCTTCGGAACTGATTGCCACAATCAGGTAATCGTCATTCTTACCACCGCCCTGCTCTTTTGCCGCACCCTGTTCAAGCGCACCGATAACATCTTCTCGAATATCGCCAGATAACCATTCATCCACAGTCGCAATCTTGACTCGAAGTCCCTGAAGCTTATCGATCGACATAGGGCGCACTTCAAGCAGTGATCCGGTGAGAAAATTCTGTATTCCTTTTTTCGTACTGGCAAGTTTCACTCTGTCAGCTTTGGACCCTGTGGTGTTTTGGAGAGAACCCTCCGTAAGAAATTGATATAATGGACCGCGTGCTCTTGTTATAGCAGTTCTGATCGGAGACATAACTTCATCAGCCTGTGCCATTGTTGGCGCTGTGGTTACCTGATGAGTTGTCTGAGTATTTACATTTAAGAAGTAATTCTGTATACATGAAGCATACATTGATTTAGCAGCACCTCGGGCTACTATTAAATATTGTTTATGAATAAGACGCTTCTTAATTCGCCTCGTTTCATAGTGACCTCTTCCAGAATGTCCATTCTGTGAAGGAATGTAGATACTCCTATCAACAAAGTAATACCAACCGAAGATTTCTTCAGCCCATAGTTTGAATGAATCGAGTAAGTGGAGATCACCACCATCTGTAAGAGTCAATTCATTCTCACAATATTTGATGAATCCTTCCACTGCTCTATCATCGTAGTATTTCGTTGGATCAGCTATGAGCTTGTCAATACGATTCATCTCCATTGAGATTTCTTCATTAACTGGAATTTCACCACTTATAACGGCATCTCGAAACATGCCGTAATATTTTGGTACAGCTGTATTCGATAATGCCATTTAATTGTCACCTTCTATTTCTTTTTGTTATTCGCGTAAACCTTATTATCACCTTCAAGATTGAACACTTTGTTCACTCCATCAGCAAACATTGATCTAGCTAACTGTTTGCCTACATCTGTAGCAGCCGGAGTAATCACATCATTCATAACTGTTTCAGTAAATCTCTTACCTGCGGAAATTTTCTTAGGAGTTAACGATTTCAAATTTTGTTCCAATGTAATACGATTTATTTTCTCCTGGATCTCTTCGTTGGTCATTTCACTGATACTTTTACTTTTACTTTTTGGTTTTGACTCCGTCTTTTTAACATCAGCGGATGATGTTTTCTTATTCAGTTTCATCCCAGTCAATCTCTGATACTCAGAATCCAACTGATTAATTCGCTTTCGACCAGCCGCAGTAAGAGATCCATCTTTATTTTGATATCTTCTTACACCCCAACGCATTCCATGAATCCCATGATGCATTAGCTCATTACTATTCATTTTGACTCACCTCTTTCTATTCAGTCTCCGCCTCTGCATTCAATCGCCACTCTAATTCAGCAATTGTTCGGTTCATGCTGTCTGCTACAACAGACGTAGTAGGCGGGTCAAACAAACTCCGTACTTTCATACCCATGTATGATTTAACCGCTTCGAAATCCTTATCACTTTGAAGCAGATCACTCCAGGTATCAGATTTATCCCTTACTGTATATGCTGTATCGCATACACCGATCTGTTTTAATACTAAGATCACTGAATTTATATACATAATCAACTGATCGTCAAACGCAGTATAATCTTCAGTCAAACCAAGGAGTTTTTTTATTGATGTTAATATGCTTTCGTCCATACTATCTCCTTATCTACGCCATGGACACGTATCATTTAATGACCGTTCCGGCATAATATCTGGTATTAATATGCTATCATCGCTATAATGAATCGCATCGTGAGTTCTCTTTGAAGTACAAATTAAATATTCCGGATTCAACAGATACTCTGTCCGATCGAGAATATCATCTTTGGTTAGAGGATTCATATGATGTATAATTACTCTTTTATAAACTTCTCTTCCCGGTACACCCAAGTCGCATCCACAATCGCGCAGGATAACTTCATCACGAATCCTTAACCACTCTTTCGATTTGTAAAATATCTGATTGAGATATCGATTACATCCAAAAGTCTCATCACCCACTATGCCATCCAACTTTAAGTATTGAAATCTCTCTTCGAATGTCGGTAAGGTTACCAATTCGGAATATGTTTTAACACTCATCTTCTGTATCACCATATCCAGCATAGTCTCGCATAACTTTGATTACATTTTCATAGGCTGCTTTCGTATCGGCAGCATCTTCTATAGCTTTTGTCTTAGCTTTGAGAAGTTTGTTCTCTTCTCTCAATCGCTCATTCTCTAACTGCTCTTTTTCAGAGCCAAGTTTTAGATAATGCACAATGACAGATGGAGATGCAGTGCCCTCACGTAATTGTCTTTCAGCACAATCAACTGCCAGCGACACTAACTGCTTGTCTCTATTTTCTGGTGATAGCGCTGGTCTGCTTTTAGGGCTAGTTGTTTTTACTTTTGGCATACTTAGTGTCACCTTCTTTCATTAATAGTTGTACTTTTCATACAGTATGTAGAAGAATCCATAGACTTTTCTATGACCAAATCAACCTTAAAGAACTACATCAGGAGGAGAAAACTATTTATTCACACGAGGAGTACACAAATGTAAAGTCCATGAATCCCTCTGCACACTATACGAAAATATAAATTGATTTTGGAAAAATCCCTCCGGAG